>ENA-OZFH01000371-OZFH01000371.1-human-gut-metagenome-genome-assembly--contig:-NODE-371-length-19159-cov-9.568624_pt1 | contig 19159 bp, 7 predicted proteins | sample MGYA00245073_ERZ653619 | MGnify/ENA primary metagenome ERZ653619 (study PRJEB26926, sample SAMN06165178) | human gut metagenome | biome: ENVO:00009003; feature: ENVO:2100002; material: ENVO:00002003...
CAAGCTGTACCGTAACAGTCAAAAAACTTGCTGACAGTATCACACTTAATAAAACGAGTATTACTTTAGGTGTTGGTGAAAAATATGACTTGAACAGCAGTATTCCGAATAATACAGCAGCCTACTACAGACTTTATTACTCGAATAACACCTCAATTGCTCCCGTCCAAAAGGCAGGCGGTCTTGTTACTGCAAAGACAGCCGGCACTACTACGATAAGATGTAAGCTCAGCAATGGCAAGGAAGCGATTTGTAAGGTAACAGTCAAATCTGCACCTTCAAGAGTAACTGTTTCTGATAAATCTGCAACCCTTAAAGTCGGACAGAGTAAAACGCTTAAAGCTACGCTCAACAATAACGCATACAGTTATCGCAGTACTTGGACAAGCAGTAATACATATGTTGCAACGGTTAATTCAACCGGAAAAATCTCCGCTAAATCTCAAGGAACAGCAACAATCACATACAAAACCTACAACGGAAAAACCGCATCGTGCAAGCTGACTGTTTCGGGAAGTGTCGCAAAGTGTATTGATGTATCAACTTGGCAAGGCTCAATAGATTTTAACAAGGTAAAATCAGCCGGTTATGACTATGTGATTATCCGTGCAGGCTACGGTAAAGAAAAAAGCCAAAAAGACAATATGTTTGAAACAAACTACAAAAAGGCAAAATCCGCCGGTCTTAAAGTCGGAGCATATTGGTTCAGCTATGCAATGTCACCGTCAACGGCAACAGCAGAAGCAGATGCTTGCCTTAGTTGTATCAAGGGTAAAAAGTTTGAACTTCCTGTTTACTACGATATGGAATATCAGCCTGCAATGAGTACAAGCAACAGCAATTATACAAAAATGGCAGTCAATTTCTGTAACAAACTCAAAAGCAACGGCTTTAAATCGGGTGTGTATTCCTCAGCAAGCGTTTATGACTATCTGCTCAATCGCAAAACCTTAAAAAATAACGGCATTTCCATTTGGAACGCAGAATGGTATATAAAGCCGTCAATCACTTGTGATGTGTGGCAGTATTCAGATAACGGTAGAATTAACGGCATATCAACAAATGTTGACCTTAACTACATATATGACCTTAACATTTTAAATTGATAACAACTTTTTGAGAAGGTGAAATTATACCAAATGGGAAAACGATAATTATGAACCGACTTTTGCATATATCAGAGAATTAGCGAAAACATTGGAAGTTGATTACAACGTTCTGTTTTATGACTCTCACTGTTCACTTGACAGCAAGACTTTTTAAGTTTTCATTGTTATTCTTCTTTTGCATCGGGCATTAATTTGTCCGATGCATCCCTACAATCCCCACTAAGGTGGTTAATAATATAAATTTACGGAGGTAAATATGATTCGTGCATCACCCATAAAAGAATACAGTAGTTTTTCTTTTTCAATATTTAGATGAAAGGAGAGAAAAATTTGAATGAAGTTAATTAAAAAAATATTGTCGGTTTTCTTATGCTTGACTGTAATTATCGGCTCATTGTCTGTTGGTTCGTTTTCCGTAAGTGCTGCCTCGGTTAAAGGCAATCGTGGAGCAGACGGCAAAGGTTTTATATACAAGAAAACAGCTGAATATACTTATACAGACGCAAACGGAAAAAAGCACAGTCAGCATTATGAAGGTTGGGAAAATTTCAAGGTGCACTTTTTTGCTCCATCCGGAAAAACCTTGAATTTTTTAGACTACACACAAAGAGCGTACTGTATTGAACCGGATAAAGCATCTGAATTAACAAGTTCTGCTACTGTAAAAAGTACATCTCAATCAGCAGCTTGGAAACAGCTAACTACTGCACAACAGAACGCAGTTAATCTGATCCTAAGTTGGGGGTTCGGAGGTTTTGAATCTCCGTCAAAAAATAAGGTACATTACTATTACGCAACACAGTTGTTAATTTTCGAGATTGTAGCCGGCAAGAGAAATGCTTCAACCTTTGATGCCGTATCCGGAAAACCGTTGCTTACTCCTGCCCGTACTATGACTGAGACAAGCTCAGCTGAAACTACTGTAGCAAATGTTACAACAGCATATGACAATATGGTGTCTTGGTGCAAAAGGTCGGTGCGTAATCCGTCATATACAGCATCATCACTCAGTTCTGCGAAGTCGTATCAAATGTCATATAATCAATCAAACGGACAGTATTCAATCACTTTGACTGATAAGAACGGTACCGCTTCAGTAACTAAAGCATCCGATGTAATCGTCAGCAATTCAAATGTTAAGGTCAGCGTAAGCGGTAAAAAGATAACATTTACCTGTTCTAAAAATCTTGGTACGACAGTTAATGTGACAATGAAAAATTCTTTTTTGAAGGAACATGGAATCAAGAGCAAAAACAGTTTGTATTTAATTACAAGTAATGACTATGCATCATATCAGACTTTTGCTCAGGGTTCTAATTATACAGTTAAAGACGGATATGTTAAGTTGACATTTCCGGATGTTGTCAAGCTGCAACTTCACAAATCATCATCAAACAAAGAGCTTACAGCCGGCAACGGTTGTTACAGCTTGTCGGGAACTGAGTATGGCATATACACAGACAAAGCTTGTACCAAAAAAATCGGCAGTATTACAACAAATGCAAGCGGTTACGGCAGTTACAGTAAATATGTTGACGCATCAGCTTCTTACTATGCCAAAGAAACCAAAGCACCAAAAGGCTATGAGCTTGATGAAACTGTTTATACATTTGTGAATTCAGGCAAAAAAGCCGCAGATGGTACAAAAATTTATAGCTTTAGCTGTACTGATGAGCCCGTAAATGACCCTGTCGACATTATTCTCCAAAAGAAAAACGCAGTAACAGGCGAAACGACAGGACAAGGACTTGCTGGTGCGGTTTTCAGCATTGAATACTACGCACAAGAGATTGACAAAGATTACAATGTCAAACCCGGTGATACAGCTCCTGCTCTTAACAGCAAAAACCTTAAAAGGACTTGGTATATTCAGACCAACTCTGACGGACTTACTCGTTTAGATGAAAAATATTTATCCGATGATTTCTTATCAGATGGATTATATTACGATGGTAATTTTGTAACTATTCCCATAGGAACAATTGTTATCAAGGAAGTCAAAGCTCCTGACGGCTATTCTCTCAGTGATGTTGTGTTTTACAGAGTAATTACTCAAGAGGGTGCAAAGTTTGCACAGGACACAAATACTCCCATAAATGTGACGATTGACGAAATGCCGGCAAAGGCATATATCGGCATACACAAACTTAATCAATCGGGTGTTGGTGTCGCGAATGCTACATATGGCTTGTACGCTGATTCAGCTTGTGCAAGCTTGTATGACAAGCTCACAACAAATGCTGACGGCAAGGGTACTTTTGCAAAATCAGTAGATGTCGGCAAAACATATTACATCAAAGAAATAACCGCACCGACAGGCTATGAGCTTGACGAAACTGTTTATCCCGTAATTGCCACAGTGGATAACGCTACAGTCGATACAGCCGTTATTCAGACGATTTATGAAGATGCCATAAAAGCTGACCTCAAAATCAAGAAGTCATCAACAGACGGTATTGTTTCAAATCTGTGGTTTGCAATATCAGATAACCTCGGCAACGAGTACAACGCAGTTTCAACCGATAAAAACGGTGAAGCTACAGTAAAAGGATTGCGTGTTTATGACGATAAAGGCAACAAGATTACCTACACCGTCAAGGAGCTTGGTTTTAAGACTACTTTAGGATCTCACAGCTATGGCGGTTACACTTGGACAATAAAGAAAGAAAATGCAATCAGCTACAAAGGCTCATATTATGAAGGTGTTTCAAATGCCGTGTTCAGCAATTGTGAGAATGCTTATTCAAGATACTATTACGGTAAATCATCAGAAGCAAAATCTAACGCTAACGGTAAGTCATTTACACTTGACGAGAGCAAAACCGTTACATTCAGTTTCCAAAACTCAGTTCCCGAAACAGATTTGACCGTCAAGAAAACTTCCTACAACGGCAAAGTATCAGGTGTGTGGTTTGAGGTACAGGACGAAAACGGTAAATACTACGGGTCTATAGTCACAGATTCAAGCGGAACAGCTAATTATTACAGCAGGTACGGCGAAAAACTCAAAAGCTGTCTGACCGTTCCGAACTCAGCAATTTGTATCCCTATAAAATATAAGGTTGTTGAAAAAGGTTTTCTCGGCGGAAGCAGTTACTACTTCCCCGAAAATTACCTTGAAAAGGCTGAATCAGAGTGTAAGACTGCCAACAAATACGGAACAACATCTACTCTTAATTATTCCGTGTACAACGCTCCTGCAACAGGAAGTATTAACATCAATAAGACTTCCGAGGACGGAGTTATCGAGGGTTTGAGTTTTAAGCTTGAGTCTTTTGACGATGAACGAGAATTCGGTGATGACCTTATCCCTACCCCGATGGCTTATGATGCAGCCGGCAACGAGATTACAAGTATCGTTTTGACTACCGACAAAAACGGTAAAGCAAGTACAGACAATGAGCAGTTCTATGATGTCAACGGTAATACAATTGACGGAATTCTGCCATATGTATTCAATCAAAACGGTTTTCAAATTACCTACAGACTGACCGAAATCGGCATTAAACAGTCAGACGGAACATACAAGTTTCCGAGCCGTTATGAACTGAAAGATGCAGTTGAATTTACAATCTATGATACCGATGAATATACCTATACATATGATTGTGTGAACACCGTAAAAACAGGTTCTTTGCAGGTACAAAAAACATCTGAAGATGATGTTGTTGACGGTTTGTATTTTGAGATAAGCTGTGCTGAAACAGGGTTTAACTCCGTAGTAAGCACCGACCTTGAAGGTTTAAGTCCTGAAATCTCAGACTTGCCGATTTATAACAGCAATGACGAATTGCTTAAATATAAAGTAACCGAACTCGGTGAGCTTAACGAGGATGGTACTTATTCTTTACCGTATAAGTACAACAAGCCAAAAAGCGTAACAGTTACGCTTAATTCAGATACCGTAGTTTTTGCAAATATCAAAAACACGCTGAAAACAGGCTCTGTTAAGCTGACAAAAACAGACGGCACAAAGGCTCTTACCGGATCAGGTTGGCAGCTCTACAAGTCAGATGACACACCCGTCAGATGCATTCAAAACGGCACAGGTAGTTATATGTACCTCTCTGAATCTGAATCTGCAACTGACTGTATGGCAACAAACGGCACTCTGTTAATCCGTAAACTGCCGGTAGGAGATTACTATTTTGTTGAGTCTGTAACTCCGTCAGGCTATATGCCATACGGTAAAAAGGTTGAATTTACAATTTCAGCCGACAATGAAAACACACTTAACATGTCTTTAACCGTTGCCGACAATAAATCCGTATTATCTCAAACAGGCGGCGGTGGAATTGCTCCGTTTTACTTCGTTGCCGTGGCACTCGGAGCAATGGCTATAATTTTCATCTATGACTACCATAAACACGGTAGCAAGAAATATAAAAAATCACGAAAGGAAAATCAAAAATGAAAAAGAAAATCACACGAATTATGACAGCTATGGTACTTGCCGTTATGATGGTATTTACTGCAATTCCGTTTGCAAGTGCCGCAACAAACAACAACGCTCTTGATGAAACAAAGAAGGTTTCAATCACTCTCAACTGTTCAAAACCCGGTTATACCTTTACGGTGTATAAGGTTGCAGAACTCAAAACAACCGAAAATCCGTATAAGACAGGCTATGATTCGCTCATTCCGTCAATCTCTGATGAGATTTTAAGCGGAAAGACATCGAATGTTCTCTCAGCTCTTGACGGTCTTTCATCAATCCCGTCAACCGCTTCAACGGTTGGTACATTTACAACCTCTGCAACCTCGGTTAAAAAGACTTTTTCAAGCCTTGCTCAGGGTATGTATTATATCAAGGCTACTAACTATCCTGCCGGTGTTAAAAGCGTTACAAACTCTGTTGTATCACTCCCATACTACAACAACGGTTGGGTTTATTCTGTGAATGATATTGACCTCGCAACAAAGGTAAATGACGGTGATGTTGTTACAGGCAAGACTATCACTAACAGCACAAAGGATAATGTTAATTTTACCGATGTAAGCCTTGGTGACACAGTGAATTTTGAAATCAAGTCATCGACTGCCGGTTCAAGCGAAATGAAACTTAAATCATATACCGTATATGATGAAATGTCAGCCGGTCTTACTCTTGATAAAGACAGCGTAAAGGTTGCACTTCTCAACGCACAGGGCGGTAAGGTTGCTGACCTTGCTTCAACTGATTATGCTCTCAATGTAACATCAGAAGTTGATGGTAAAGCTACAACATTTAATGTAGCTCTCACAAACGCTTATCTTCAGAAAAAGGACTTTTATGCAGAGGGTGTTACTTATACATCTGTAACTTATTCAGCAAAGCTCAATAAGTACGCTGTAGCAGGAAAGACAGGCAACCCTAACACAGAAACAAAGCTCGTTTATTCTAACAAGAACGGTGTTGAATCTGAAGTAAACGGTAATACAGTTTATGTTTACACATTTGCAGTAACAGTAATTAAAACAGATACTAGTGGCAATCCCCTTGAAGGGGCAGGATTCGATCTTTTTGTATCGGAAGAAGATGGAAATACCCTCACAAATGAGATTGCAACCGGCGTATCTGATAAGACAGGTAAAGTTACTTTCTATAACTCCAACAAAGAAGAAATCAAGCTTGCAAGCGGTAAATATTATATTGTCGAAACAAAAGCCCCAACGGGATACAACATCTACGGTAAGGTTATTCCTGTGACAATTGATGTTACATACGGTGCAACATTTGTTGACGGTTCGTACATCACTAACTGCCCTACAGACGGCACAGCAAGCGTTGATGTTAAGGATACAAAGGTTGTTGTTCCGCAGACAGGCGGTGTCGGAACAGTAATGTTCTACATTCTCGGCACAGCATTTGCACTCGGCGGTATTGCAACATTGTTCATTCGCAGAAGAGTAAAAGCTACAAACAAGTAATTTCACATTAAACAGAAAGGAGTACAGCACATTGAAAAAATGCAGAAGCAAATGCACCTTGATAATAGGAATAATTTTTATGACTGCATCACTCTGCTTTGTGCTGTACCCTTCTGTATCAAATGCTGTCAATAGTTTTTTCGCCGCATCCACAATTAACAATTATGCCGCATCTCTTGACAGCATTTCAGCAGCCGACAGGTCACAGTACTTGTCGGCTGCTGCTGAATATAACAACAATTTGTCAGAGCTTGTCAATGGCTTTTCTTACGATACAGACAGCGTGATTGACGGATATGACGATATTCTTAATTTTGGCGATGGACTTATAGGTTACATTGATATACCAAAAATCAACGTTAAACTGCCGATTTACCACGGTGATACAGACAAAGTGTTGGAAAAAGGTGTTGCTCATCTGCCAAATACAGCGTTTCCTATTGGAGGTGTGGGCAATCATTCGGTACTGTCTGCTCACACAGGATATCCTACACAAATCTTTTTTGATAATCTCAATGAGCTTTCAGTTGGTGATGAAATCAAGGTATCCGTCCTTGATGAAACGCTTACCTATTCTGTAACAGCAAAAAACATTGTTAAGCCCGACAACATATCGTTACTGTCAGTTGACGAAGAAAAAGACTTATTAAGTCTTATAACTTGTTATCCGTATGGTGTAAACAGTCACAGACTTATTGTGACTGCTGAAAGAGTAAAGGATACAGCTGCATCTGATACGGCAACAAAAACCGAAAACAACAATAACGGAAGTTTTGATTTTATTATTGCAGTAATTGTTATAACCGCAATTTTGGCAATTTTAGTAATTGCTGTGTCCATAAAAAATAAACGAAGGAGGAAGTAAAATGCCTGATATTACAAATGATTTTGATAATAATCCAAATACCGATAAAAGAAAACAGCGAGATGAAGAAGTCAATAATGACAATCTCCAACCCGAACAGACAAAATCCGAACCCGAATTGCTTGAACAAACGAAAAGCAAAGAATTTTCAATACCGATTTTTGCAAAGCTGTATGACAGGTGCAATCTTAAGATTGATGAGCTTAATCTAAAAAACGATAAACTCAATGCAAAAATCGAAAAACTCAACATAAAAAAGGTTCGCAGTGCTGAATTTGTTTCAACGGTTGAATCAATGAGAAATGTTGTACCAATGCCTGTGTATAAAGCATTGTCTGTTCTATCGGCTGAAAGGCGACAGAAAATAGTAAATATCAATGAGAAAATCCATTCTCATAAGCTGAACATCAAATCGAATGAGCAGAAGATTTTGAAGCAACAAAGCCGTGCTGAGAACTGCAAAAAAATCAATAAATTTCTTGACAATATGAAATCCCCTGACGGCAGGAAAGAAAACTTTGTCAAAGGTATGCAGGAATACGGGACAATGGCAATGAGGACAACCTCTGAAAAGTTTGATACTACTCAGAGCAAACTCGATGCTGCAATAAAAGCATACGGTCAAACTCATTATATGTCCGAAAAACTCAAACTGCGAAAACAAATCGACAAGCTCACCAACAAAAAAGAGAAGCTGATAAACAAGCTCAAGGCTCTTAATGAGTGGTCAGATAAGTTTGAATCGGTTAAAACTATGCCCGATAAGGAAGCTGACAATATTATCAGCAAGAGCTGTCAGAACATTGTTGATGAGTTTACAAACAACCCTCAGGCGTTAAAAAAGCAGGCTGATGTAATCGTTTCATCTGCCGCAAAAGCTGTATTCGAAGAAAATTATCTCAAAAATGCCGAAATGTCAATTGAAGATGATTATGACAGCATTGACGGTATCATCAACAACGGCAATAAGCAAGAGGAGTATGACAAAGCGGCAAAAACTCCAAATAAGGAACATAATGCCGAGAAACAACCGAAGCAACCGAAAAAGTCCCTGATTTCTCGCAGTCAGATAAAGCAGAATGCGGACAAGATTGCAAAATCAGAACATCGTGAACAGGGATGGGAAGCAAAACAGGAAAGGTGATCATATGTACAAAAGGAAGTGGCATCCCAGTAAATCCGCAAAGGCAGAGTTTAAAAACAAGATGACTGAAATTGAAGATTTTTGCAACAAAAACGGTATTGACAGAAGTCTTCGCAATGACAGCTATTATTTTATGCTGAACGGTAAGAATTATCGTGTAAGCAATCACACGATTGAAGCAAGTAATGCAAAAGCATACGATGCTGTTACAGGCGAAAAAAAGCGTGATTTATATCATCCTGACGGAAGAGAAGAAGATACCGTGTACATAACAGCAAGTAAGACACGGATAATTGATATTTATAACGACCTTGCCGCAGGATATGAGCTTGACAAAAGAGGCAATCGGGTTGAGAAGATTGAAGAACCCAGGTCGAAAGCTCAGGTTAAGCCGTTAATATCTCGCAGTAAGATAAAACAGAATGCGGACAAAATTGCACATACACATAACGAACAGCGTAACAACACTAAATCGAAAGAACAGGAATTATGAATATTATTTAGGGACTGTTGCATTTAGTGTAACGGTTCCTTCTTTAAGAGGTGAATGAAATGATTAAATTATATGGAAATGAGATATGGAACAGCAACACTCCGAATCAGTATAAAAAGGTTATTATAGCTTCTGAAAGCCGGTTTGAGAGCATAACCGATGCTCTCGAAAACGCAGGACTTAATTACTGTGGCTATATTAACAAGAACAAATCATATATTGCGGTTGGCAGAGCTACTGTTCCGAATCTTGAAAAGTTAAATATCAGTTATGATTCAATAGTCGATTCCAACAACAGGAAATATGTAACAAACAATATCATCGGAACAACCAAATACAATGATATTGGTGATAAGATGTATCGCAAATATAATACTGATTTCGCTTACAAGGTTGCTCAAAGACTGTCAGAGCAGGATATTCCGTTTTCGGGCAGAATATTTGGTAAAAATACAACTATTACGGTTGACAATATATACAAAGATGCCATCAACGCAATTGCTCACGAAATTCGTGAGCAAAGAGAGCTTTTGTACAATGATAAAGCAGTCGAAAAAAACCAACCGTCTGCAACGGTTAAAAACAGCGTGACAGTTTCCAAAGAAGATAACACGGAAAATCTTTTTAATGCTCTTTCGGTACTGCACTATAAAGCACATCAGTTGGAGTCTTTGAATTCTACGGTTGAACTGCTCAACGACCAACCGGAGCTGATTGACACATTCAGTACGATGTTTGAAGATACTTCTGACTTTAAGCCTGAACAGTTAAATATGTTATCTATGAATTTTGTCAAGACATACTCAGGTCTTTCGGATTCTGAATTGATTCTTGCGAATACTGCTGATTTCAACGAAATTAAACAGTCGTTCATCAACACAAATCTTGCCGATAAGCTCATTGAAAATCATGGGTATTCATATGCCCAGTCAGAACTTATAAGAGATATGGTTGATATGGGTATAGATTACGACACAATCAATTTGCTTGATTATACTTTTTCGCTTACGGAAATGCAAACTTTCATAGGTGCATACAGTCGCAGTGATTATGATTCTCTTATAAATCTTGTAACTAAGGTCAAAGGTGTTACACGAAGTGAAGTGGAAGGCATGATTTCTGACGGTACATATACCCCTGCTTTACCCGACTTTAACACTCTTGAGAAAACCCTTTATTTTCAAGAGTCCGAAGTCGAAAGTATTACATATATGTACTATAATCCTGACGCATACTCCGGCGGTCAGTTTGTAATTACCGAGGTATCTTACAAACAGATAGCGGAAGCTAACAAAAAATACGGAGATGATTTTTCAGGATTCTTTGATTTTCTTGATACAACAGGCGAACAAAGGTTAATTGATATCGGTAGCGAAAGTTTCAGAACCGCTGTTAAAAAGTTTTACAGCGGTACGGAGTTTGCCGAAGGTCTTAATGCAGATATTCAGCACAAGCTCGTTGAGCTTGCAGTAGTTCCCGAAATCAAATCACCTGAAGTACGGAAAATAGAACTTATAAAGGTCGGTGATTTTTATGAAGTCAGAGGTGAGAACGCAAAAACCGTTGCAGATATTCTCGACCTTGTTTCTACAACAAGAAACATTAACGGTTCTTCAGTTGATACAGTCGGATTCCCTGATTTTAAACTGAATGATAATACTGAACTTCTTAAAACACAAGGATTTACTGTGAATATCAAATATGAGGGACTTGTAGATCTTTCGAATGAGTTTAACAAACTCATATCTGAACAGAAAAAAATTACGAGCAATGTGTCAGACAAGCATACAATAGTTATCAATGCTTTTGCTGGACCGGGTGCAGGAAAAACAACATCTTGTCTTGAAGTAGCCGAAAAATTGAAAAAGCAAGGATTTGTTACGGAATATGTACAGGAATATGCCAAAGAGCTTGTATATGACAACAATCTTATTATGCTTGACGGACATTATGAACATCAATTTGATATTCTCAAGGAACAAGTGAAGCGTATTAACCGTCTGTATGGTAAAGTCGATTTTATCTTGACGGACTCACCTGTTTTGCTTAATAATACCTACCTTAACGAAGATAAAAGTACAAATGATTATGTTGCTTATTGCGAAAATGTTAAGAAAATTTATACTCTATATGATAATTTCAATTATTTTGTTGAACGAGATAAATCAGCCTTTGAAGAAGAAGGCAGAATACACAACTTGGAACAAAGTATAGTAATTGATGATGAACTAAAAAATACACTTCACAACAATCAGATTGATTTTGCTACATACACTCACTCTACGATTGACAATATTGTTCGTGACTCTGTGCTTGCTTATGCAAAGCAGCTTATAAATTTGTATTGTAATGACGAGTTTGATTCAGAAGCGGATTTTTCAGATTTAAAAAAAGTCGGAGTGGCATACACAACAACAGAAGACAGCAAGCATACTGTTGAAGCTGTTGTAAATCTTGTTGACTATAGGCTTGAAACTTATGTTGACGATAAATTGTTTAAAGAGAAAACATATTCAAGTCTTAAAGATATGATTGATAACTGCCTGTACTCTTTATCATTTGATGACCTTGTATACCTATCTGATGATGAGCTTGCACAATTAGAGCCGAAAGAGCATAGGACTGTTCCGCTTGCGGAAAACGACTATTATAACTCTGTTGTTAAACAGGATTTAAAGCGTGCATTATACCATATTGATAATGCAAAATCCGATGCCGAGCGTAATTTTTATCAGAACAATTTTGACATCAAGGTAAGAAACTATGCCGGTGCTCTGAATGTCAGCTCAGAAGAAATCGTTAATCAATTTAATTCAGAAAATGAAATCGTCCCGATAAAAGAGCCTGAACAAACTGAGTCTGTACAGGAAATAATTCGTCCGACAATTACTTGTGATTGGAGTGAAAGTCCGGTATTTGAGAACGGCAAAACATACTCTGTTTCTGAATTTGATAAACTTATGAAAAATGCCGATGACGAATGGGTTGAGCAAAGACAGCTTGAAATTGAGGAATACGGCAGTGAAAATGCGGTTACAGAAGCATACAGAAACGGTGAACTTGACAATATTCATCTTGGTTATGAAAAAACGAAATTTATTATTAATATGCCGAACGGTACGAAATACACCGAACGGCAGAATATCGGGGACGGTAACGGTGGAATTATTGATTTTTTAAATCAATATCCGCAGTATTCAGGTGTTGTAAAAATACTCGAAGCCGATATAAAGCTTGATAAAGGTGAAAATGAGAAAGCCGCAGATTTACCGATAACGGAAAGCAAAGAAAGAGAAGTCAGGAGCGATGAAAAATTACAGAGCGTTGACGAGCTTACCGTGGAGGTTGAAAATGCCGCACCGTCAAGAGCAGAAAAAGCTGAACCGCCTACATTGTTTGATATGGTCGAAAGCTCAGAGCAGACCGAAACAAGCGTAAATGATGAAAAAGCCAAAAACTATGTAATTGAGGACAGAGAAGCTGTCACGGGAGCAAAAACAAAGTTTCAAAATAACATTGCTGCCATTAAGATTTTAAAGCAAACGGAAGCAGAAAACAGAGCGGCTACACCTGAAGAACAAGGTCAGTTGTTCCTTTACAGCGGTTGGGGCGGTCTTGCCAATGCTTTTGAGTCTGATAATGATAAATGGAAAAATGAGTATTCTGAACTCAAGGGTTTGCTTACGGATGAAGAATATACCGCAGCACGCTCAACTGTGCTTGATTCATTCTACACAGATACAGCAATCGTTGACAGTATATATGAGGTCATTCGTAACGCAGGATTTGAGGACGGCAACATACTTGAGCCTGCAATGGGCGTAGGAAACTTTTTCGGCAGACTTCCCGAAGAACTTCGTGATAAGGTGAATTTGTACGGTGTCGAAAAAGACAGCTTATCGGGCAGAATAGCTCAAAAGCTGTATCCGCAAGCTGACATTACGATTGACGGCTTTGAGAATACTCGTTTCAATGACAACAGCTTCGATGTTGCAATCGGAAATATTCCTTTCGGCGATTTCAGTGTTAATGATTCTAAATACAACTCAAAACATCTGAAAATTCACGATTATTTCTTTTTGAAATCACTTGATAAAGTGCGTGACGGCGGCATTGTGGCTTTTGTAACTTCCAAAGGTACGCTTGACAAAAAGGACAGCTCTTTCCGCAAGACCTTGGCCGAAAGAGCGGATTTGGTAGGTGCTGTGAGATTGCCGAATAACGCCTTTAAATCGGCAGGAACGGAGGTTACAGCTGACATTATATTCCTCCAAAAAAGAGAAAAAAAGTCAGAAATTGAACCGTCTTGGGTACATACAGGACAGCTTGAAAACGGATTAACCGTCAACAATTATTTTGTTGAGCATCCCGAAATGATACTCGGCGAAGTTGTTGAAGGCAATAAAATGTTCGGCAGAACAGACGATACGATGTGCGTGCCGTTTAATGACGGCAGAACATTGTCGGAGCTTCTTTCCTCGGCGGTAAAGAATATCAATTTTGAATATTCCGCTTCTGCAGAAAAGCTGATTCCGGTTTCCGAACATTTAACAGCCGAACCTTTAAAACTGCGTTTACAAAGCTTTTATCGCCGAAACGGCGAAATATATTTTTACGGCTCTGATAAGAGCGGTAAAATAGTTAATGTTTCCGCAGACAAAGCACTTGGGAAAAAATTAAATCACGAACGCATCAATTCCTTTATTGATATTCGTGACACTTTGCGTGAATTGCTTGATGTTCAGCAGTACGATAACAAGGATTCAGAGATAGCTCAATTGCAGGAAAAGCTCAACAACTGTTATGACAGCTTCTACAGTAAGTACGGCTTGCTTCACAGCAGTTACAATCACAGCTTGTTAAACTCTGACGGAGCATATCCGCTTGTTGCTTCTCTCGAAGCCGATTTTGCCAAAGATAATAATTTACTTGTTAAGAAGTCCGATATATTTACAGAGCGTGTAAATAAGCCGACAGCAACAATAAATCATGTTGATACGGCTGAAGAAGCTCTTGCTGTCTGCGTTGCAGAAAAAGGTGTTATCGACTTCGAGTATATGAGCCAAATTACGGATGTGCCGCCCGAGGATTTGAAAATCGGGCTGAGAGAAAAAGGTGAAATATTTGCCGTACCATCATATACAGGCGATGAGGACTACGAATATCAAACTGCTTCCGAATATTTGTCGGGAGATATATATGCAAAGCTTGACATGGCAAAAGCATACGCTTCGGTCAACGGCATATATGAATCAAATGTTGTCGCCTTAAAGGAAGTATTGCCTACTCCTCTGAAAGCCGGCGATATTGATATTAACCTCGGAGCTACTTGGATTGATAAAAAATACTATGAGCAATTTATGTATGAGATTTTTGAAACACCGCAAAGCCTTAAATCGGATTATGTGTCAAGATTTTTTAAATCCGACAGAATAGAGCTTGACTATTCAGAGTATTCCGGCAGATGGAATATCACGAATAAGAGAGCGGATTTGTCGGTAACTACTGTAAAGACCTACGGTGCAAGCGGATTATCTGCATATCAGATATTTGAATCCGTTCTCAATTTATCCGAACCGAAAGTGTATAAAGACAAGGTTGACGAATACGGTGTTGTTGAGCGTGATAAAAACAATAAGCCTGTAAGAGTGCTTGATGTAGAAGCGACTCAGGTTGTACAGCAAAAAGCCAATGCCATTCGCCGTGAATTTAAGAATTGGATTTTTAAAGATGCTAACCGCCGCAGAGATATTGTTGACACATACAATCGCACATTCAATTGCGTCCACGCACGAGAGTATGACGGTTCACACCTTAATTTTCCGGGAATGAATTCAAACATTCAGCTTCACGAACATCAAAAAAATGCCATTGCTCACGCTATTTACGGAGGCAACACACTGTTTGCTCATTCGGTAGGTGCAGGAAAAACCTTTGAAATGATAGCTACTGCTATGGAATGTAAACGGCTTGGGTTGTGTCACAAATCCTTGTTTGCTGTACCGAATCATCTGACAGAACAGGTGGGAGCAGACTTTTTAAAGCTCTATCCCAACGCAAACATATTGGTTGCAACAAAGGATGATTTTAAATCATCAAACCGCAAGATGTTAATGTCAAAAATTGCAACTGGCAATTATGATGCCGTTATTATCGGACATACGCAATTAAAGATGCTGCCCCTATCTCCTGAAAGGCAGGAAGCCTTTTTACAATCTCAAATTGATGATATTGTTGCCGGTCTTGCTGAGATGAAAGCTCAGGACGGTAATAAATTTACCGTTAAGGAAATGGAGCGTACAAAAAAGAATCTCGAAAATCAGCTTGAGAAGCTTCAATCAAGTAAGAAAGACAATACCGTATATTTCGAGGAGCTTGGAATTGACAAATTGTTTGTTGACGAAGCTCACGAATTTAAGAATCTGTACTGTGCAACAAAGCTGCAAAATGTTTCGGGTATATCTTCAAGAGCTTCTCAGAGGGCAACAGAGCTGTTTGCAAAATGCCGTTATCTTGACGAAAAGACAGGCGGCAAGGGTGTTGTATTTGCCACAGGTACACCGTTGTCAAACAGCGTTACAGAGCTTCACACAATGATGAGATACCTTAATTATGATTTTCTTGCAAGTCACAACAATATGCAGAATTTTGATAATTGGATTTCTGCATTCGGTGTGCAAAAGAAAGAATACGAGTTAGCTCCGGCAGGAAACAAGTTTAAGGAACGCACAAGGATTGCGGAATATTCCAATCTGCCTGAGCTTATGTCTATGTTTAAGATGGTAGCCGATGTAAAGACGGCTGAAACTCTTAAACTTAAAGTGCCTGATTGTGAGCTTCACATTGTTGATGTAGAGCCTACAGAGCTTCAAAAGGAGCTTGTCGATGAATTATCCGACAGAGCAGATGAGGTTAATTCAGGCTCCGTAGATCCGTCACAGGATAATATGCTCAAAATTACCGGTGACGGCAGAAAGCTCGGTCTTGACCCCCGACTTATTAGTCCCGATTTTGAGGATAATCCAAATACAAAGCTGAATGTGTGTGTAAACAATGTATTTGACATTTATACAGACACAGCAAAAGACAAGCTTACTCAAATTGTTTTTTGTGACCTCGGTGTGCCGTCAAAAAACACAGGCAATGACTCCTCAAAAGAGCAAAACGATAACAAGAGTGTTGCGGAACTTGACTCTCTTGAGGAAACAGGCAAGTTTTGCGTGTATGACGACATAAGGGACAAGCTCATTGCAAAGGGCATCCCTGCGACTGAAATAGCATATATACACAATGCAAAAACCGAAGCTCAAAAGTCTGAATTGTTTTCAAAGGTCAGAAGCGGTGAAGTGAGAATTTTACTCGGTTCAACGGGCAAAATGGGAACAGGCACAAATGTGCAGGACAGAATCATTGCTCTGCACGATTTAGATGTTCCGTGGCGACCGGCAGACCTCGAGCAGAGGCGTGGCAGAATGGTCAGGCAGGGCAATATTAACGAAAAAGTGCATTTGTACAGATATGTTACCAAAGGCACTTTTGATGCGTACAGCTATCAGCTCCTCGAAACCAAGCAAAAATTTATAAGTCAGGTTATGACTGACAAAGCTCCTGCACGCAAGTGTGCCGATGTTGACCAAGCGGCTCTTTCATATGGCGAAATTAAGGCTCTCTGTACCGGCGATGACCGTATCCGTGAGAAGCTCACGCTTGATAACAGAGTAAAGGAGCTTAACTCTCTCAAAGCTGATTACAACAATACAAAATATGAGCTTGAAGATGCTGTTGCGGCTTATCCCGAAAAACGCAAGCAACTCCTTTGTACTATCGGCAACATAAAATCCGATATCGATAATGTTAAGTCATTTGTCGATAAGGACGGTAAACTTATTTGCAAATTAACTTTAGGTTCTCAGACTTTTAACCTGAAGAACGATGAGGAACGAAAAAATGCTGCCAAAGCTCTTACAACTGCTGTTGCTCAGGTAAGAATAGCCGATAACAGAAAGAAGCAGGTTAGCGTTGGCAACATTTGCGGATTCGATATAAGCGTTATAAACAACGGAAATGTGTATGATGACATTGTAGTTACAATCAAGGGTAAATATTCATATTCTGCTCAGCTCGGTGTTTCTGCTGTGCATAACCTCAGTAAAATAGAGGGGTTGCTGTACAAAACCGAAAGTGTTCTTGATTACAGTCAGAATTCTCTTAACAAGCTTGACCTTGATTACAAAACAAGTGTTGCCCTGCTTGAAAAGCCTTTTGAATATGAAGCGGAATTGCAGGAAAAGTCAGCACGCCTGTCTGAATTAACAAAGATTTTGAACATTGAGCTTGCTCACCAAAAAACAGAATCAAAGCCCAAAACACATTACTTTGGTAAGGATAAAATCCTCGGCAGGAACAAATCTTCAAAGCAAATTCAGAATAAAACAGTTATGAAATCAGAACCTAAAAGGAGTGAACCTGAATTATGATAGTTTACGCACAAGGCGATATAACAAAATTTGATGTAGATGCTATTGTAAATGCATCCAACGGTTTTGGTTATATGGGAGGTAAAAGATGTGTTAATGAATTACATAGAGGAGTTGCAGAGAGCATTCAATTTGCATCTTGCGGTGCTGTTGAACGGCTTGCAAGAGCAAAATGTAAGGCACACTCCTTTTTTGGTTATTCACCCGGAACTGTTTTTGTGACTGATGCTCCAAATCTTGAGTGTAAAAAAATAATACACGCAGTTACTATGCGTACTCCGGGTAGCAAAGCAAAAATCAAAAAAATTAAAGTTCTGATTCCAAAGATAGTAGCGGTAGCTGAAAACTTAAACATAAATTCAGTAGCCATACCTTTACTTGGGTGTGGAACAGGTGGACTTGACAGAAAAACCGTTCAAAATTTATTAGCTCATAATCTTATAAGTGACAAAGTGACTTTTTATATTGTTACTTCACTTTAAAATCAGAAATTCTTTTCTGAATTTCTTTTTAAAACACTTGTTTTTTCTTAGTTATAACATATAATAGTATTTGAACGATGTTGGTTACTCATCTTAGTGTTGTGCTTCGCTACCGTCTGACCACCATATCAGGAGAATGCGATATTTTTTAAGGTTGTGCTTCGCTACCGTCTGACCACCATATCAGGAGAATGCGACATTTTTAAGGTTGTGCTTCGCTACCGTCTGACTACCATATCAGGAGAATGCGACAAAAAGTAACGATTTTTGGAGCAACTGCATTATATGCAGTTGCTCCCTTTTATTGAGGAATGAATAGCGTGGATATAGATTTTTATTTTGTTAAATCTGATTATATAGATTTTTAAAAGCAAACAGAAATAAATAATCGTGGTTTTACTTGCGTACCAAACACAGAATAAAACAGTTATGAAATCAGAGCCTAAAAGGAGTGAACAAGAGTTGTGATTATAATAGCTTGAAACGGCTTTAAACAGCTCTTTATTCCGATTTTGCGGTAGATAAATATTTTTTATTTAATTTAAAAAGCAGCCGTTCAGACGGCTCTGAACGGCTCTTTTTTGTTGTCCTTAAAACTTGCAAATTTTCCGATTTTGACATAAGATAATATGTAAAGAAAATGAAGTGTGGTGATATTTATGATGTCAATTACAAGTAC
>ENA-OZFH01000409-OZFH01000409.1-human-gut-metagenome-genome-assembly--contig:-NODE-409-length-18252-cov-9.280321_pt1 | contig 18252 bp, 14 predicted proteins | sample MGYA00245073_ERZ653619 | MGnify/ENA primary metagenome ERZ653619 (study PRJEB26926, sample SAMN06165178) | human gut metagenome | biome: ENVO:00009003; feature: ENVO:2100002; material: ENVO:00002003...
CGTACGCTTGAACTTAGAAGGGGGAGGCCTCGCGGCCTCCCCCTTTTTTGCGTTTACCGGGCATAAATGACTCATTTACGCCAGACGATTTAATTCTTTTTGGTATTGAGCTTTTATTTAAAGAAAATAAAACGAATAACAAGGGCAATTGCTATGGCTGCAATGATCAAAAGCAGGATTGTCAGTCGATGCTGCTTGCGTCGTTTACTTGATGAAACGAAGATTGATTTTCCCTGTTTTGGCGTTTCGAGATAGCGAGCCGAATGCGTCAAGGTTTGCTTTGGTCGAGGACCTCTTTGTTGATGAGCGGCGGATGCTTTCATCGGCTCATCACTAGCTGCGCTGTTTTTAGATAATGGTGCGTCTTTCAGATATACATGGTCTCCCGAGGCGACGCCCATATGTTTGCGTCCCGTTTGGGCATCCTCGAGCGTTTGATATCGATTTCTCGTCACATACTCGGGCTCCGGATCATTAATGGGCTCTTGCGAGATGTGGGGGCGATGGAACCGCGGCGGCTGCGTGGAAGTATCTTCCCCCTGCGTCGGCATAAACATTTTGTTCTGGTTTTGGTCGTCCATGATGCCCTTTAGCTCGTTACCAACAACGTGTACGCGCTCATTGTAAGCCCCTTGCTATTTGTAGCTGCGAACATACTTGTTATTTAAGCTCTGGTTCAAAGAACCTTAACCTTATTAAAACCTGAGTCAAACACACTTAGATATGCTTATAGTACTGGACTCAAAAAACTTTATAGTCGATGTATATATGAGCACTGGGTGGGCATATATAAGAGCGTCAAAAGAAGTCCCGGTCACCTAGAAGATGACTCGGCAGTCCTTAAAAGGAGTGGTAAACATGGCAAGCATGGTTCCTTATCGTTCGGTTTTTGGCGTTCGTCCTTCTGCTAGCTCGCTGTTCGATCTGTTTGATGATATGACCGACCTTGCAAACAACTCGATTGCTTCCAAGGCGTTTCCCGTTGACGTTGAGGATAAGGGCGACGGCTATGAGGTCAAGGCCTATCTGACCGGTGTCGCCAAGGACGATATCGATGTCGAGCTCAATGAGGGCCGTCTGTCCATTAGCGTGAATGTCGAGGAAGACGAGGAGAACGAGGGCAAGAACTTCCTGCAGAAGGAGTTCAGCTCGTACAGCGCGACGCGTGGCGTGTATCTAAAGGACGCTTCGAGCGAGGGCCTCTCGGCTAAGTACGCTGACGGCATCCTGACCGTTACGGTTCCCAAGATCGTCGAGAAGAAGAACGTTACGAAGATCTCCATCGACTAACTTCGTTGTTGTTCTGCGCTATTAAAAGACAGCAAAAGGGGCTGGGAAGCGATTCTCGGCCCCTTTTGCTGTCTAGGACAGTCTATTGAATGGTTGCCGGCTGATACTGACTCGCAGGGCGTATCGAGAGTTTTCGCGATCCTTGGAGAAGGGTTGCGGAGCTGCCGACCTCGTCATCCAGGGTTGCGGCTAGAGCTTTGGCATAGCTTTTGACGGTAAGGCTCGGACGATTGTTATCTTGGCTGATATGCATGGCAATGAGCTGTTCGGTGCGATCGGTAACAAGTTCGCGCGCGGCTTCGGCGGCTTGGCCATTGGAGAGGTGTCCCCTTGCAGACAGGATGCGCTCCTGAAGAAAGCGGGGATATTCTCCCTCGCGTAGCATGGTCACATCATGGTTGCTTTCGAGCGCGAGGACTCGACAATCTTTGAGGGTGTTCATGGCTTGGCTCGATAGCTCTCCGGTGTCGGTGGCAAAGCCGATGGAATCATCGAGGGCGTCGAATCGATAACCGACTGGATTAATGACATCGTGTGATGTTGAGTAGGTTTGCACGTGGATGCCGGCAATGGATAGGGCGTCGCCGGGATCGAATTCCTCGACAGGCAGATGCGAAAGATTTTCTTTGTTCGAAAGAGTGCCCCTGCTGGCAAAGAGGGGGCCGTGCCAGTGCTTGCACCAGACATCGAGGCCCTTGATGTGATCGCTATGCTCATGAGTAATGAGAAGAGCCGAGACGTTGTCTGTCGAGAGCCCCAGTTCTGCCATGCGCTTTAATGTCTCGCGGCGAGACAGTCCGTCATCGACCATAATGAGCCCCTGCGGGCCCTCGATGAGTGCGCAGTTGCCTTTAGAGCCACTGCCGAGGATATGAAGGTGCAGACGAGACATAAGATTCCAAAGGATACAATGGGTGCGGACGAATAGAGGAGGAAGCAAATGCCTACGGTATCTCAGCATTATGGACACCATGCCGTGCCTGGGGCAGTCGATGAGACCCGGACGAGGCAGCAGGCTGCTCCTGTCGTGCTCATGGTATCAGGCGGCGCGGACTCGACGGCACTGCTTCTTATGGCGTGCACATCAAAGCTGGATATCCAAGACGGACGCGGTGTTGCCCCCATTGCTCGCGAGCGCCTGCATGTGCTGCATGTAAACCATCATCTGCGCGGCAAGGCGTCCGATGGCGACGAGGCCTTTGTGCGTGAGCTCTGCGCGAAATATGGTTTACCGCTGTGCGTGGAGCACGCTTATTTTGATGGGGAGTCGGGCAATATTGAGGCCGCGGCCCGCGAGGTGCGCTATGCCGCGGCGCGGAGGTATGTTCGCGAGCTCTGCGCCCAGACGGGGGCACCGCGAACGGCGGCTCGTATCTGCACCGCGCACACGTCTTCGGATCGCGCGGAAACGTTTTTGATGAACGCGATTAAGGGTTCGGGGCCCGCTGGCCTATCGAGCATTCCTCGCCGGAGGAATATCGTGGTGCGTCCCTTGCTCGACCTAACTCATGGCGAGCTCGTGGGCTATCTACAGGTACATGGTCAGCCGTGGCGTGAAGACGAGAGCAATGAGGATATCTCGTATCTGCGAAACTACGTGCGCCATCGGGTAATGCCAGTGGTGGCACAGCGTAATGCGAGCGTGTGCAAGACGATTGGCGCCGCCTGTGAGATCTTGGGTGATGAAGATGCGTTTCTATCCCAGCTGTCGGCACAGGCGTTTCGAAGCTGTTTGCGCAAAGAGGCAGCGGGCGCGCTGGTGCTCGATGCCAGGCGCCTTGCTGCGGCCGAGATGGTAATCGCGCGGCGCATCGTGCGACTGGCGATTAAGCGCATCGATCCGGACGCTCGTCCAGAGATGCGACATGTGGAGCGAGTCCTTTCCTGCGTTGCCGAGGGTGCCGGCTCGGTCACGCTTCCGGCGGGGATTGACGCACGCATTGAGTTTGGCATGCTGGCGTTTAAGGCGCCGGCGGCTCGCGAGGGCCTGGTCGCGGACTGGGTTACCGTACCCGGTCGTTTGCCGTTGGGCGGGGGACGTATACTGGTCACAGAACCGATGACCGTTGAGCCGGGATGCGATATCGTGCGTCGCGCCCGTGAGCTTGCGGCTGCCGGGGAAGTGACAGCTTTGGTAGACGCGGCTGCCTTGGGTTTTGCCGACAGCGATAGTGAGCGGATCCTGGCGGGCTCGCGTGGCAAGATCCCTGTCGAGGCGCGATTGGCACGCCTGTGGGTGGACGGTCCCGCACCGGGAGACGTGATGTGCCCGTTAGGGATGAGTGGCCGAAGCAAGAAAGTATCCGACTTGCTAGGCGAGGCTCGCATTCCCGTTTCCGAGCGCGCCGGCGTGCCCATGGTGAGGACGGCGCCGGGAGGTGCCGTGGTGTGGGTCGCCGGAGTTCGCGCGGACGAGCGTTTTAAGTGCACGGCCGCAACGCGCGTGGCATATCTGCTTCGTGTGGTCGATGCGGAATAGCGTCCTACGCCAGCTATTCTGTGCGGCGTTGACGGTATTCCCGCGCTGATGGTGCGCGGGCTGGAAAATATACCCCGTGCGCTGCTAGAATGTGTAGTTCGCGTCCATACGGCGGTGTGTGGGCGATTAAGCACAAGAAAGGGTTGTCATGGCTTCTCAACATCCGGATATCGAGAAGGTTCTGTTTACGCAGGAGGATATCGACGGCATCGTTTCTCGCCTGGGCGAGGAGATCACTCGCGACTACGCGGGTAAGGATCTGGTGCTGATCGCGGTTCTGCGCGGTGCCGTTGTCTTTATGGGCGACCTGATGCGCAAGATTGAGCTACCGACCAACATCGATTTCATGGCTGTTTCGAGCTATGGCGACGGTGTGAAGTCTTCGGGCATCGTGCGTATCATTAAGGATCTGGATATCGACATCCGTGGTCGCGACGTGCTGATCGTCGAGGACATTCTGGACTCGGGCCTGACCCTCAAGTACCTGATGAAGAACCTCGAGAGCCGCAAGCCCGCTTCGCTGGAGGTCGCTGCCTTCCTGTGGAAGGACGTTGAGGACCGCGTCTCGGCCATCACGCCCAAGTATGTTGGAACCCATTGCCCCGATGCCTTTGTGGTGGGCTACGGCCTCGACTATGCCGAGCGCTATCGTAACCTTCCGTATCTGGGCATTTTGAAACCGGAGGTTTATTCGTAAGATGCCCGACGACCATAACGATAACAATTCCCAGACTCCCCGGGAGCCTAAGATCCCGGGGATGCCCGGAGGCAAGAAGCCCACGCGTACGGGCTGGCTGTATTTTATTTTGGCTTGCGCGCTTCTGGGCTACGCCTTCTTTAACATGGGCTCCGGCTTTGCCAATTCCAGCAATACCGTTAAGCTCGCGACGAGCGAGATGGTGAGCGCCATCAAGCAGGATCGCGTCGAAGATCTGACCTATACGGTTCAAGACGGAAGCGTGACGGGTCATTACTGGAAGACGAAGAAGGACAAGGGCGATACGAGCGAGCTCAAGAGCTTCTCCTCGACCTATGTCGGCTCCGATTCGCTTGCCGAGCTCATGGCGGAGCACCCCGATACCAAGTACATCGTCAACACCAACGATCCCGATTTTTGGGGCGACTTGGCGATGAGTGTGCTTCCGACGATCGCCCTTATCGCCATCATGTTCTACTTTATGCGCCAGATGATGGGCGCCAACAACAGGAACATGCAGTTTGGCAAGACCAACGCCAAGACCAACGAGGCCACGCGCCCCAAGGTCAAGTTTGAAGACGTTGCCGGCGTGGACGAGGCAGTCGAGGAACTCGAGGAGTTCCGTGACTTTTTGAGCGATCCGGACCGCTATCGCAAGCTGGGCGCCAAGATTCCGCGCGGCGTGTTGCTGGTGGGCCCTCCGGGCACCGGTAAAACGCTGCTGGCCAAGGCTGTAGCCGGCGAGGCGGGCGTGCCGTTCTTTAGCATCTCGGGTTCCGACTTTGTCGAGATGTTCGTGGGTGTCGGCGCCAGCCGCGTGCGTGACCTCTTTAAGGAGGCCAAGTCCCAGGCTCCGTCGATCATCTTCATCGATGAGATCGATGCTGTGGGACGTCAGCGCGGAGCTGGCTTGGGCGGCGGTCACGACGAGCGCGAGCAGACGCTCAACCAGCTGCTGGTCGAGATGGACGGTTTTGAGGAGAGCGAGTCGGTCATCCTGATCGCCGCAACCAACCGTCCTGACATCCTGGATCCGGCGTTGCTGCGCCCCGGTCGTTTTGACCGTCAGGTTACGGTTGACCGTCCGGATGTGAAGGGCCGCGAGCAGATCTTGCGCGTGCATGCCGAGAACAAGCCGATGGACGAGGACGTGAAGTTTGAGAAGCTCGCCCAGATGACCGTTGGCTTCACCGGCGCCGATCTGGCAAATCTGCTCAACGAGTCTGCGCTGCTGGCTGCCCGCCGCCATCGTTCCGTGATCTCGATGGACGAGGTCGAGGAATCGATGGAGCGCGTGATTGCCGGTCCGCAGCGCAAGGGTCGCGTGATGACCGAGGCCGAGCGCACCACGATCGCCTACCACGAGAGCGGCCATGCCCTGGTGGGTCACATCCTGGAGCACTCCGATCCGGTTCACAAGATCTCGATCGTCAGCCGCGGCCAGGCGCTGGGCTACACGCTGCAGCTTCCGCAGGAGGACCACTTCCTCAAGACCAAGAACGAGATGCTCGACGAGCTTGCCGTGTTCTTGGGCGGTCGCGTTGCCGAGGAACTCATGTGCGACGACATCACGTCGGGCGCGAGCAACGATCTGGAGCGCGCGACCAAGATGGCGCGCGAGATGGTCACGCGCCTGGGCATGAGCGAGGAGCTTGGAACGCAGGTGTTTGGTGAGGCGCAGCATCAGGTATTCCTGGGCCGCGACTACGCCGATCACCAGGATTACTCCGAGGAGACGGCGCGCCGCATCGACATCGAGGTCCAGCGCATTATGCGTGAGGCCCATCGTCGTGCGGTCGAGATTTTGGATGCCCGTCGCGACCAGCTCGATTTGATGGCCAAGGTGCTGCTTGAGCGCGAGACCGTCGAAGGCGACGCCGTGAATGCCCTGCTCGACAACGAGTGGGACGCCTACCTTGAGCGCGAGGGCGATATCCTGGCGGCCAAGGAGGAGCGCAATGCCAAGGCGGCCGGCATGCCGACCAAGAAGCGCGTGCCTCGAATGAGCGAGGAGGAGCTGGCGGCTGATGCCGCGGCCTTTGCGCAGGCGGCCATGCAGGAGGATGCCGAAGCCGCATCCGATGATGCTGACGATGACCATGCCGTCGTCGATGCCGACACCGACGCCGACAAATAGTCTTTGTGGCGAAAGCCTCCGCGGGGAAACCTGCGGAGGCTTTTTCTTTTGAGCGATATGGGGCCGTCTGTTGATTGGGGACAGACTTAAATGAGCGTTTTCACGCATTTAAGTCTGTCCCCAATCAACATTGCTGCGGCACTGTGCTCGGCTAAAGCGTACAATAGCGCCTATGTGAAAGGGGAACAGATGATCAACGAAACTATGTATGCTCGCGGTGCGGAAAGCTCCATCATCCGCGAGATTTTTAGCTATGGCCTTGAGCGCAAGGCGCAGATTGGTGCGGAAAATGTATTCGATTTTTCGCTGGGTAACCCGAGCGTTCCGGCGCCCGCTGCCGTGGCGGAGTCCATTAAGAAGGCCTTGGAGCTGCCGAGTGACCAGCTGCACGGATACACGCCCGCACCGGGCCTGCCGCAGTGCCGTACCGCCGTGGCTGAGTCGCTCAACCGCCGCTTTGGTACGAGTTATGAGGGCAAGGATGTCTTTATGACCGTGGGCGCCGCGGCTTCGCTCACCTGCACGCTCAACGCCGTTACGAACCCGGGCGATGAGGTTATCGTCATTGCACCGTACTTCCCGGAGTATCGCGTGTGGATTGAGAAAGCCGGCTGTACGTGTGTTGAGGCGCTCGCCAATGAAGATACGTTCCAGCTGAGTGTGGACAACGTGCTCAAGGCGATTACCGATAAGACGACTGCCGTCATCATCGACTCGCCGAATAACCCGACCGGCGCCGTGTATACGCGCGACACGCTGACGCGACTGGCCAATGTTCTGCGCGAGGCCAACGCTCAGCGCGATCCCGAGAATCCGATTATGCTCATCTCGGATGAGCCGTACCGCGAGATCGTGTACGGTGCCGAGGTGCCTTGGGTGCCCTCGATCTACGAGCACACCATCGTGTGCTACTCGTATTCCAAGTCGCTGTCGCTGCCTGGTGAGCGCGTGGGTTGGATCTTGGTTCCCAACACCAATCCGCAGGCTGCCCGTCTGATGCCGGCTGTTGCGGGTGCTGCCCGTACGCTGGGCTTCGTGTGCGCGCCGGCGCTCTTTCAGCGCGTAATTATCGACTGCATCGATGAGCCGAGTGACGTTGAGGCCTATGCACGTAACCGCACCGCGCTTACCGACGCACTAGCGGAGTATGGCTACACCTATGTTGAGCCGGATGGCGCGTTCTACCTATGGGTGAAAGCGTTGGAGTCCGATGCGAATGCGTTTTGCGAGCGCGCAAAGAAGTATGAGTTGCTTGCGGTTCCCTCGGACAGCTTTGGTATGCCGGGTTGGTTCCGCCTGGGCTATTGCGTGAGCTACGAAACGATTGTCAATTCGCTACCCGCTTGGAAACAGTTGGCGGACGAGTATCGTTAAAAGTAAAGCGCTCTGCCTACAATGTTTTACGTGAAACGGGGTTTGGTGTTAAGCCGGACCCCGTTGTCATGGACGTTGTGTCTTTGGGATGGAGTGGTTTTACGACTATCGAAGGCTATGCGTACAATGAATATAAGCGACGGCCGTGCCAGATAAGGAGACCTGATGCCCTACCTGCTTTCTTGTGACATTCATACCCATACGATGTTCTCTGCGCATGCATATTCGACCATTGAGGAGAATGTGTACTGGGCGGCAGAGCGTGGTCTGCAGGTGCTCGGATCTGCCGACCATTTGAGCTCTATGGTTACGGCTTGCCCCAATGACCTGCGCAGTTACCAGTTCTTTATCAACCAGGATATCTGACCGCGCATTTGGAGCGGCGTGCTGGTGCTGCGTGGTGCCGAGGCCGATATCGTTTCGCTGGACGGAAGCCTGTTTGGCGAGGACACTCCTGTCACGCTCGATATCGCCGGCGATTCGTACAGCCGTCAGCATTCACTGTTCGATTTGGTTACGCGTAATTTGGATTATTTGGTTGCAAGCGTGCATAATCCGCAGATTGCTGAGGGCGCGACGCTGGCCCAGACGACCGAGATGTATATCAATGCCCTGGAGCACCCCAAGGTGTTCATGCTGGGCCACACGGGGCGTTCGGGCGTGCCGTTCGATATCGACGAGGTGCTGTTGGCAGCTAAGGCCAAGCACAAGATTATTGAGATCAACAACCATAGTCTTGAACACGGTGTCGACACTGAGCATTGGGCCGTATGCCGCAAGATCGCCGAGCGCTGCGCCGAGCTGGGCGTGGGCATTGGCGTTTCGACCGATGCGCACATTGGCATGGCAATTGGTAAGCTCGATTACGCTCGCAAGATGCTCGACGAGATTCACTTCCCGTTGGATCTGATCGTGACGCGCGATCGCGAGACGCTGCTGCGCGAGATGGCGGCAGCCGGCGTGTGCGATCTGCGCAATGGGATGTAGCGGAGTTTATAAACCAAGCGAAGGGGGCGGCCCAGGCGGGTCGCCCCCTTTCTTGTGCCGGTGGATTAGCGGCGTTCGAGGACCGCTACGGTTTCGGTGTGGTCGGTGTGAGGGAACATGTCGACGGGCGTGATCTTGAGCAGGCGATAGCCTCCGTCGAGGAGCTGATGCAGGTCGCGCTCTTGAGTCACGGGGTTGCAGCTGATATAGGTGATGCGGCGCGGCTTAAGCGCGCAGGCAGCTCCGAGGAACTCGGGGGTAGAGCCGGCGCGCGGCGGATCGATGGAAAGGACATCGACCCGCTCGTTGTTATCGGCGGCATCCAGGATGTAATCGGTGGCATCGTCGGCCATAAACCAAGCGCTGCGGGTGAGGCCGTTGAGCTCGGCATTACGACGTGCGTCGGCAATGCCGGCGTGGTTGCGCTCCACGCCAAGCAGCATAATACCGACGCCCTTGTCCTGGGCGGCTTTGGCTGCGCACAGGCCGATAGTTCCACTACCGCAATAGGCATCCATGAGTACGTCGCCCTGCTGCAGGTCCATGCCGTCAATCGCGAGCTGATAGAGCAGCTCGGTCTGCTGCGGGTTGGTCTGGTAGAACGCGGTGGGGGAGATATCGAACTCGCAGCCGAGCAGCTGGTCGCGCATGCACTCGGCGCCATATACAATGCGGGTTTCCTCGCCGAGGATGGCGTTGCCGGGACGTCCGTTGATGTTTTGGGCGACGGTGACGATGCGCGGATCGAGTGCGGCGACAGCCTCAAAGAACTCCTGCGCATGCGGCAAGTCGCGCTGAGCGGTCACGAGCGTGACCATGACCTGGTCGGTACGCCAGCCGCAGCGGACGACGGCATAGCGAAGCAAGCCCAGGTGCTTGTCCTCGTTAAAGGCGGGAATGTGCAGGCGCTCAGCCTCACGCGCGATGCCGTTAAGAATCTGACGAGCGCCCGGTGCCTCGACAGGGCATTCGGGAACAGCAACGATTCTGTGCGTGCCGCGCTCAAAAAAGCCGCAGCGGACAGCGCCCTCTTTGCCGGGGGCAAAGGGAGTGGCGGCCTTATGGCGAAAACCGCGCGGCGCAGGATATTTGCCCGGGTCGCCCAGGGTGACACCCATGCCACGAATGGGGTCGACGCTAATACCCTCGCGCCCGCAAAGAGCAGCAAAAAGCTCCTCCATGGCGGTCTGCTTGGCGGCGAGCTGCTTCTTATAAGGACGATTGAGCGCCGTACACCCACCGCAATCTTTCATGATTGAACAGGGAGACTTGGGATCAACGGCCTTACGCGCAGACGGAACCGGATTCTTATACGGGCGCTTGGAGCGATTCTGAGATGCCTTATCGTCGTTCCGACGAGAGCCGGGACGCTTGGCCTTAGCCTTGCCCTTGGCCGACCTACCCTTTGCATCCTGAGGCGACTTGGATTTTTTAGAAGATTTTCTCTCCTCCGATCCCTCAGCTGCCTCGATCAAAGCACGACGAGCCTTACGCTCCGCACGAGATTCTGCCATGAATTAACCCCACTAATTTACAAATTGAAAGCTGAAAGCATTGTACCGTGCCAAGCTAGCGGACGATATACAAGCGCCTATTTCATGTCAGTGATAAGTCCAACGATGTTTGCCCGGCGTGGGCGGGGAGCGGCGCGTAATTAAGTTTATCGCGAGTTCCGCACGCAAAGGAAAGCACTTAATGTGCTTTCCGTCTTGCGCAGGACTGTAGAGCAGGAAACTTAGCCCGTGCCGGGCCCGCTGAGACCAGACCGGCGGGATAGACCGGTTCAGATGGGGCTTTGATGCATGGGTGGTCTGTTGATGGACAATTGGGTATGATGCTGTGGTTACTGCATCGACTCTATGATGCATGTTTGTACGTTCCCGGCGGTCGGTTTGCCAGAAGCGCCCCGTCGGTTGTTCCAGACCCGTTTCGAAGAAAGGAAACAACACTAACCTATGGCAGCTAAAAAATCATCTCCCTTGAAGATCATCCCGCTCGGCGGCCTTGACGGCATCGGTAAGAACATGACGGTCTTCGAGTGCGGCGACGACATGGTGCTCGTCGACGCCGGTCTCATGTTCCCTGACGACTCCCAGCCCGGTATCGACCTGGTGCTTCCCGACTACACCTATGTTCTGGAGAACGAGGAGAAGCTCCGAGGTATCGTCGTCACCCACGGCCACGAGGACCACACCGGTTCGCTTCCGTATCTGCTGCAGGACCTCAACAATAAGGTGCCCATCTTCTCGAGCAAGCTGACGCTTGGCTTTATCGAGGGCAAGCTTTCTGAGTTCCGCATCCGCGCACCCAAGTTCCGCGAGGTCAAGGGCGGCAGCCATGTCAACCTCGGCGGCATCTCGCTCGACTTCTTCTCGATGACGCACTCCATTCCCGGCGCTCTGGGCGTGTTCATCCGCACCAACCAGGGTACCGTTATGCACACCGGCGACTTTAAGCTCGACCAGACGCCCATCGACGGCGTCACGCCCGACTATGCCGCTATCAGCCGCTTTGCCAAGCAGGGTATCGACCTGCTGCTTTCCGACTCCACCAACGCCACGGTTCCCGGCTTTACCAAGTCCGAGGCCGAGGTTGGTCCCAACCTGCTGCACGCCATCAAGAACGCGCCGGGTCGCGTGTTCGTCGCGTCGTTCTCGAGCCACATCCATCGTTTGCAGCAGATCTGCGATGCCGCCCGCAAGTGCGGCCGTAAGGTCGTTGTGACCGGTCGCTCCATGCTCACTAACACCCGCGTGGCGCGCGAGCTTGGCTACCTCAACATCGACGACGCCGATATCATCGATGCCTTTGACATTGATAACCTGCCTGACGACAAGATTGTCGTCATGTGCACCGGTTCGCAGGGCGAGCCGCTGTCGGCCCTGTCCCGCATGGCCAATGGCGAGCACAAGACGCTCTCTATCCACGAGGGCGATACCGTCATCCTCTCGGCAACTCCCGTTCCCGGCAACGAGAAAGCCGTCCAGCAGGTCGTCAACAGCCTGGCCAAGCTCGGCTGCGACGTGTGGGATAAGAACCGCGCTCTTGTCCACGTCTCGGGCCACGGTAGCCAGGAGGAGCTCAAGCTCCTGATGGCCATGGCCAAGCCCACTTACTTTATGCCGGTTCACGGTGAGGCCGTGCATCTGCGCGCCCATGCCCAGCTTGCCCGCAAGATGGGCATCAAGGACGATCATATCTTTATCCTCGATAACGGCGACACGCTCGAGATGCGCGGCGGTATCGTCAAGCGCGGTACGCCCGTCGAGTCCGGCGTCGTCTACGTCGACGGCCTTCGTATCGGCGATACCGACCCCATCGTCTTGCGCGATCGTCAGAAGCTCGCCAATGACGGTATGGTTACCGCTGTTGCCATCGTCTCGCTCAAGCACAAGAAGATCGAGGCCATCGAGTTCTCGGGCCGCGGCGTCTCGTTTGCCATCGACGACCAGTTCTCTGAGGATGCCTCCGCGTCCATCATGAAGACGATCGAGAAGGGCAAGTTCAGCTTTACGAGCAGCGGTTCCGATGCCATTCGCAAGGCCGTGCGCGATTCGCTCTCTAACTTTATCTGGAGCCGTACGCGCACCCGTCCGATGATCATCCCGGTCGTCATGGAGGTTTAGTTTGGCGCGTGGATCTGCACAAAACGCCAAAGGCAATAAGGCCAATAACCAACCGGCATCTGCTAAGGGTGCCGGTTCCCATCTGCGTGCCAATAAGGGCCACGAGGCGGACTTCGACGATTTTGAGCCTTTGGTTGAGCCCTCGGCCAACCGTGATATCGCCGGCGTGGTCATCGCCGTTTTGGCGATTGCGTCCTTCATTGCCGTGATTTCGCCGGCGACCGCACCCGTTACGGCTGCGGTTGCCGGTTTCTACCACCTGGGCTTTGGTCTGGGCGCCTACGTGCTGCCGATCGTCATTTTGCTGTTTGCCGCCACGCTCTTTTTAGGCGAGGACTCGCCGCTCAACGTACGCTCTGTTGCGGGCGGCGCCGTGGTCTTTATCGCCGTCGTCTCCATTCTTTCGCTGATGGTGCCGGGTACGAGTGTCTCTTGTGACCTTATGTTCACGCCGCAAAATTTGTCCGCCTCGGGTGGCTACATCGGTGCGTTTATTGCGAGTGCGCTGCAGAATGCCCTGGGTAAGCCTATCGCGATGGTAGTCCTGTTGGGCTTTGTCGTCGTGGGCTTGGTCATCATTGGCTTTTCGGTTGGCGGCGTTTTGCGCTCTGCTCGCGACCGTGCGGCCGATTTTGCCGAGCGCCGCCGTGCCGATGTCAACGCCAGCCCGTGGGGTGACGACGAAGCCCTGTCGGTGCCCGGCGTTGCCCGTCCGCACCTGAGCATTCTTCGTCAAAAGGGCTCCGATGCTGCCGTGACCACGGTCATGGGCAACGATGTGGACCCGGTTTTGGACGATGACGACGAGGACGAGAATCCGTTTGTCGACGTGTCCGATGCCGTGGAAGCTGAGCGCGCTAAGACGACGCTGTTGCCGCGCCGCCATGCCAAGAAGGGCAAGGCTGCGCCCAAACTCAATACGAGTGAGCCCGACCCGTCTTGGTCCGAGAGCGAGATTGAGCTCACCGAGGGCGATGACGAGGACGACGAGGCTCCGATTGAGACCGCAAAGACAACTTTGCTGCCGCGTCGCCATGCAAAGCGCGACCAGGTAACCGGTCAGCTTTCGATGGAAGACGACCCCGATAAGATCGACGAGTCCGAGCCGCCGTTTGCCGTGAATCCTGTCTCGGCAGCACCTCAGATCCCCGACTTCTTGAAGCATCCCAAGGTTGCCGATGCGCCTGCCTTGAGTGCTGTCGAATCGGCTGCGGCTAGCGATGGGGGAGCGGACGGCGGCGCCGCAGATAACGAGGGCGAAGAAGAGGACGGCCTCAAACTTCCGCCACTTGAGATTCTGCATGCCAACCCGCAGTCGGCTTCCTCCGCGTCTTCTGACAAGGAGCTGGAACAGACTGCCGAGTCGCTTCAGTCCACCTTGCTGGAGTTTGGTCGTAGTGCCCGCGTGGTCGGCTGGATCGCCGGCCCCACGGTGACGACCTTTAAGCTGCAACCTGGCGAGGGCGAGCGCGTGAGCAAGATTTCGAGCCTCGAGGACGATATCGCGCTATCGCTTGCTGCCCAGTCGGTGCGTATCTTTGCCCCGATCCCCGGCACCTCGCTTGTGGGTATCGAGATCCCCAATCGCAAGCGCCAGAACGTCAACTTGGGCGACGTGCTTCCCTATGTGAAGGGCGGTCCGCTCGAGCTCGCCATCGGTCGAGATGCCGAGGGTACGCCGGTCGTCGCCGACCTTGCCAAGATGCCCCACCTGCTGATCGCCGGTACCACGGGTTCCGGTAAGTCGGTCATGATCAACTCCATCATCACGACCTTGCTCATGCGCGCCCTTCCCGAGGACGTTCGCCTGATCATGGTCGACCCCAAGCGCGTCGAGCTTGCGGGCTATAACGGTCTGCCGCATCTTTACGTGCCTGTAGTGACCGAGCCCAAGCAGGCCGCGAGCGCTCTGCAATGGGCCGTGTCCGAGATGGAGCGTCGCCTGAAGGTCTTCGAGCGTCTCAACGTGCGTAAGATCTCGACCTACAACGAAAAGCAGGCCGCCGGCGAGTTTGAGCATTACGACAACCCGCCGCAAAAGATGCCCTACCTGGTCATCATCATTGACGAGCTCTCGGATCTGATGATGGTTGCCGGTAAGGATGTCGAGGCCTCGATCGTTCGTATCGCCCAGCTGGGCCGTGCCGCCGGTATTCACCTTATCGTGGCTACGCAGCGCCCCAGCTCCAACGTGGTGACGGGCCTCATCAAGGCCAACATCACCAACCGCATCGCCTTTAACGTCGCCACGGGCATCGACTCGCGCGTCATTATCGACCAGATGGGTGCCGAAAAGCTTACCGGTTTGGGCGACATGCTGTTCTCCAAGGTCGACTGGGGCAAGCCTCGCCGTATCCAGGGCTGCTTTGTCTCGGACGACGAAATCAACGAGATTGTCGAGTTTGTCAAGTCGCAGAGCGAGCCCGACTACCACGAGGAGATCCTGTCTGCCGTGGCGCCCGCTTCCATGTCCATGGCGGGTGGCGGCGGCATTGTCCGTACCGGAGTCGCCGAGCCGCAAGACGATGATCCGCTCATTTGGGAAGCCGCCCATATTGTGGTGGAATCGCAGCTTGGCTCCACATCTGGCCTGCAACGTCGTCTGAAGGTTGGCTATGCGCGTGCCGGGCGTATTATGGATATGCTGGAAGAAAAGGGTGTCGTCGGCCCGCCCGACGGTTCCAAGCCGCGCGAGGTCCTGTTGGACGAGGAGGGGCTTGCCGCGCTGGAGTCTGTCGACGCCGAGATGGCACGTGAAGATCGTGAGTTTGGAGGATTCTGATGGCTGCACGCTTTGGTGACATGCTGCTTGAGCAGCGTCGCCGAATGGGCCTTTCCATTCAGCAAGTCGCCAACACCATCAAAATCAGGCCGCAGATCATCGAGTTTTTCGAGACCGGTAACTTTGCTTCGATGCCGCCGCGCGGCTATGCGCAGGGCATGATTTCGAGCTATGCTCGCTTTTTGGGCCTCAATCCGCGCGAGGTCGTCAATGCCTACTTTGACGATCTGATGGCATACGAACGCGAGACGTCGCAGCAGGGCGGTCGTTTTCAGGACGCCGCCGGCTACGTCAATTCGCGTTCCTCGGTCGAAAACGGGCGCTTCCTGATGGTTCAGGGCGGTCGTTCGACCCGCTATGGACAGCGTCCTCAGCAGGCCGGTTATATTACCGAGACGGGTTCGGGCGAGGAGATTCGCTCACAGCGTGACCGGTTCCGCAGTACGCCGATGCCCGAGGACCGTGCACTTCCCGCTGCCCGAGGCGTGGCTCGTGACCCTCGTGCCGGCTACGGCGACGGCGGCTATTCCGATCGCGGTTACCGTGGTGCCTCTACGGGACGCTCTCGCGGTGGCTATGCGGATGCCGATACCACGCAGGTGACGCCGCGTCTTCGCTCTCAATCACAGCCGTATGGCCAGCGCTCTTCGGCTCCGCGTTCGGGCCAGCGTGGCTATCAAGGCCGCGGTGAACTTGCGCCCCGCTCGGGTCAGCGCAGCCTTCAGGGCCAGGGTGGCTATCGCGGCTGTTCCGATAGCAATCGGGGTCGTATGCCTCAGGGAGGTGGCCGCAGCAGTTCCGGTCGTGGACGCGGCGGATCCCGTACTCCTCAAAACAACGGGCTCGATCCGCGTATCGTCTACGCCGGCATCGGCGCCGCTGCGCTGCTGTTGATTGTGCTCATCGTGGTGCTTCTGCGCGGCTGCGCATCTTCGACGCCCGAGACCACGCCCGAGACGCCCACTGCTACCAAGACGACGACCAAGAAGTCTTCTAAGAAGACCGAAACGGTCGACGAGGACGAAGACGCCGATGGGTCGACGGATGAGTCGACTGACTCGGACGCTACCAAGACGACGGCCAAGAAGGAAGAGAACGAGGTTACGAAGGTCAAGGTCTCCGTTGCCAAGGGAAAGACCGCGTGGATTGAGGTCAAGGTCGACGGCAAGTCGGTCTATGGCGCCCAGGCGACTGGCCCCTTTGAGCAGGAGTACACGCCCGAGTCCTCGATCGAGATCACCACGTCCAAGCCTTCCGATGTCACCGTTACCAAGAACGGTGAAAAGGTCCGTTACGATACCAAGACCTCCGGCGTGGCGCGTGTGACGATCACCGTTCCCAAGAAGGAGACGACTGATTCCGAGAATGGTGAAAGTTCTGATGATACCGACACCACCGATGGTACCGATACCACCGACGGTACCGATGCCCAGTCCACGGATGGCGCCGATACCGCAACTGACGGTCAGACGCCCACCGATTCTACCGACTATTCGTACGATAGCTACTAAGCCGCTCGTACGCGAAAGGAAACATCATGGCTAAAGATTCCAGCTTCGACGTCGTGTCCGAGGTCAACATGCAAGAGGTCGACAACGCCTTTCAGCAGACCACGCGCGAGATTTCCCAGCGCTATGACCTTAAGGATTCCGGCGCCACGATCGAGCTTTCGAAGGGCGACAAGCTCTTTACGATCAACGCCCCGGCCGACTTTGTCTCTAAGCAGATTGTCGACGTGCTGAGCTCCAAGCTCATCAAGCGCGGCATCGACCTCAAGGCTGTCTCGTGGGATGCTCCGCAGGCGGCATCGGGCGGCACCGTGCGCGTGCTCGGCCATATCGTCGAGGGTATCGACCAGGCGACCGCCAAGAAGATCAACAAGGACATCAAGGACCAAAAGCTCAAGGTCAAGGTGACCATCGAGGCCGACAAGCTGCGTGTTTCCTCTGCTTCGAAGGACGCGTTGCAGACCGTGATCCAGTTTCTGCGCGACCAGGACTACGGCCAGCCGCTGCAGTTCACCAACTACCGCTAATATCATTCGAAAGGACCGCTCTCCAACATGGATACACCGTTGGGCTCCGTGCTCTACATCACCCTCGGGTGCGCTAAGAACGAGGTTGACACCGACCGCATGCGTTCACTTTTGGCCGCTGCAGGCTACGAGGAGGCATTCGACCCGCAGGATGCCGATATCGCCATCGTCAATACATGCTCGTTCCTCGCCTCCGCAACGTCCGAGAGCATCGAGACCACGCTCGAGCTCGCCAATGAGGTTCAGGACGGCGTTCGTTCTTGCCCCATCGTCATGTGCGGCTGTGTGCCGTCGCGCTATGGCGACGACCTGCCTGACGAGCTGCCCGAGGTCGCTGCCTTTGTGAAGGCCGACGAGGAGGACGGCATCGTGGCGGTCATCGATGGCGTGCTGGGTGTCGAGCGCGAGATTGCAGCCTATATCCCGCAGGTCAAACGTACCGTCGAGGGCGCTGTCGCCTACGTCAAGATCTCCGATGGCTGCAATCGTTTTTGCAGCTTCTGCATGATCCCCTACATTCGCGGTCGCTATCATTCGCGCAATGCCGAGAGCATTATCTCCGAGGTGCGCGACCTGGTTGCCGGCGGTGTGCGCGAGATCGTGCTGATCGGCCAGGACACGGGTATTTGGGGCACCGACTTTGCCGACGAGGACGTCGCCGAGGGCTCGCCGCGCAATCTGGCACAGCTGCTGCGTGCCGTCGCTGAGGCCGTGCGCCCGCACAACGTCTGGGTCCGCGTGCTCTACCTGCAGCCCGAGGGCATGACTGACGAACTCATCGAGACGATACGCGATACGCCCGAGGTGCTGCCCTATATCGATACTGTCTCTTATACACATCTCCG
>ENA-OZFH01000437-OZFH01000437.1-human-gut-metagenome-genome-assembly--contig:-NODE-437-length-17668-cov-8.180719_pt1 | contig 17668 bp, 9 predicted proteins | sample MGYA00245073_ERZ653619 | MGnify/ENA primary metagenome ERZ653619 (study PRJEB26926, sample SAMN06165178) | human gut metagenome | biome: ENVO:00009003; feature: ENVO:2100002; material: ENVO:00002003...
CAACTGCACCTTGTGCACCAGATCGACCACCTCCTCGAGGAAGAACTGATAGGGCATACCCTTACGTGCGGCGTACTGGATGCAACGGTTCAGGTTGATCGTCAGCACGCTCTTCGAGCCGGTCGATACGCCTCCGGCGCCGAGCGTGTAGCTGAACCCGTTGTCCGTAATTTCGTTGCGCAGGCGGCAGCAGCTCGAAAGCGAATCGGCATTGTCGCTCATGTAGGTAAAGAACGAATGTCCCTCGGCATACATTTCGGCCGTGAAATCGCCCCACTCCTTGTCCTTCACGTCACCGTTTTCCGTGAGTAAAGCCATCGTTTCGACCGGGAAGGTCAGCACGGTGCGGGTCCGTTCGCGGTTGAACCACTTCATGAAACGCTTTTGCAGCCAGCTGAGCGACTCCCAGTCGGGCTTGCTGCCGTCGGGGAAGAGGAAATTTCCGAACAGGCTCTCGAAATAGTAGCGGTCGTAGTAAGCCACGTTCCAGAACACGGCCTGGAAATTCCGCGCTCCGGTCGGCTGGTTGATCGAATAGACGATCTGTTCGAAACAATCGGTGATGACCTTGTCGATCGTGCGCCGTTTCTTCGAGAGATCGACCACCTCGTCCGCCCGTTTGAAATAGTCGGTGCCGTACTCCTGGCCGATAAAATAGTTCATATACATCAGAAATTCGGGTGTGGCGCAGGCGCCGCTGAGCATACTCGACACGATAAAAACCATATTCACGAAGCCGCCGCAGAATGACTTGAGGTTGGTCGGGGCTTTCGAATTGCCCCCGATCGAAATCGTTCCTCCGATGAGCCAGGGATACATCGTAATCGAAGCGCAATAGTTGGCCAGCGAAGTTTCGTCGTTTTTGTAGATGAAATGGTCGTTCAGCATTTCGATATACTTGTCCGCCAACTCCTTGCCGTACATCTCCTTGAGGCGGTCGGTGAGCATGCGGCGGTTCAGGCGGATGAAATTCGATTTGGGCAGCTCGCCGATGAGCGTAGCCATGTTCTTGTTCTCCACGTTGGCATTGGCGTCGAACTTGCTTCCTGTCGCGGCGTTCGAAGCATCGCAGTACTCCATGAGGAACTGCAACTTGTCGCGCACCTCCCGATCCTCGGTATGCCGCTGGCGATAAAGCATATAAGCCTTGGCTACCGTGTAGTAACGCTCGGCCATGAGCGCGACCTCCACCTGGTTCTGGATCTCCTCGACCGAGATGCCGTCGGTCACGCTGACCCGGCTCAGGATGTTGGTGATCACGTCCTGCGTAGCGAAACTCCCGACCGAAAGGAATGCCTTGGCGATCGCCCGCTGAATCTTCTCCATCGAAAACGCCTCCCGCGTTCCGTCCCTCTTGACAATGAATGTTTCCATAACGATTAAACTTCTCCTCAAATATTATATTATTATACTCATACTTTCAACGCTCGAATTCCCCACACCGATAACTCCACCGACGGAAATTCGGCCGATTCCGACCCGGCTCGACGGCAACAAATATCAGCCGCCGGGCTTTCTCCGCAGAAACACGACAAGCCGCACGTTCCGAGCCATACCGTACGCCTTCGTCGGTCATATCGGTTGTCGTCCGATCCGACGACTTTTTACCGACCCTTCGGAAAAACCGAAATACACCTCTTCTGAACGACGGATTCGCAGCGATCCGACCCGATACGACACAGGCAGGAATGGAATTTACAGAACCGGCAATAGATACGACGAAGCACCCGAAACCGTTCCGACGCTTTTCACCCGAAAGCAACGAATCTCGTCCCGGTACGGCAGGTCTTCTGACTTGTTCCGGACGGCACGCCTTCCCGGCCCGAACGGCCAGTGGCAGAGAGAATGTACCGCCCAAAAGAAACTTACAGCTACGGGGATAGTTCCTGACTTTCACAGGATTCCCTTTTAATCCCGGTGGATTCGCCCTCCACCTCGGGAACCGATACCGAAAACAAATATAGGGTTTAATCGCATTCGATGGTCCGCCCCTCCGGCATTTTATGGAAAAGTTATCAACAATAACAGGAAAAGGCCGCCCCGAGGCACTCTGTCCACGATCCGATTTGAAAGCTGCACCCGTTCTTCCCCGAACATCGCCGGACAAGTCTTCGGGAAACCCGACGGGTGCAAAAAACAGCGGAAAGACCCGTGAAAAAATCAACGGGAGAACGACGGAACAAACAGAAGACAGGCCCGGACGCCTATCGGCATCCGGGCCTGTCTTCTATCCGTTTTACAACCGGCTTATTTACTGATCAACTTCTTCACCTCTTCATATACCGTCTGGCCGTTGTAACCGAACTTCTCGTCGAGGACCTTGTAGGGTGCCGAATAACCGAAGTGATCCAGACCGTGAATCATACCGTTTTCACCTACCAGTCCCAGCAATGTCACGGGCAGACCCGACGTAAGGCCGTAACGCACCACACCCTGTGGCAGAACGGTCTGCTGATAGGATTTGGGCTGGTCGCGGAAAAGTCCTTCGCTCGGCACGCTCACGATACGGACCGCGATTCCCTCCTTCGAAAGCAACTCGGCACCTTCGACCAGCGTAGCGACTTCGGAACCCGAAGCGAGCATCACCACAGCCGGTTTGGCGGCATCGACTACGATATAGGCGCCTTTCGAAAGCTGGGCAGCCTCCTCACGGCGGCTGTGATTGAGTGCGGGCAGATTCTTAATATTTTGCCGCGACAGGATCAGCGCGACGGGACGATGCTCCTCGATCGCCAATTTCCAGGCTGTGACGGTTTCCTCGCCGTCGGCCGGACGCAGCACCAACATAGAACGCTCCCCCCGGTGATTCTTCAAATGTTCCATCAGACGGATCTGAGCCTCGTGCTCGACGGGCTGGTGCGTCGGACCGTCCTCGCCCACACGGAACGAGTCGTGCGTCCAGATATAGATTACATGCAGGTGCATCAGGGCAGCCAGACGCACGGCGGGTTTCATATAGTCCGAGAAGACGAAGAACGTACCGCACGCCGGAATCACGCCCCCATGCAGCGCCATACCGTTGGCAATGCAGGCCATCGTCAGCTCCGAAACGCCTGCCTGGAAAAACTTGCCCGAGAAATCACCCTTCGAGAAGGCTTTGGTTTTCTTGAGGTAGCCGTCCGTCTTGTCCGAATTGCAGAGGTCGGCCGAGGCGACGATCATATTTTCGATCCGCTCCGCATAGAAGGAGAGCACTGAAGCCGAGGCGGCGCGGGTCGCACCGTCGGGTTTGATCTCGAGTCCCTTGTAGTCCATCTCCGGCACCTTGCCCGAGAGGAAAAGATCGAGTTTGCGGGAGAGCTCCTTGTGCTCGGAACGCCACGTCTTCTCCCTCTCGCGCTGCGTGCGCACCCATTCACGAAGCTCTTCGCGGCGGGCGTCGAACACCTTGCCGCTCTCGGAGAAGATCTTGAACGGATCCTCCGCATCGCCGCCCAGGTTGCGGACGGTAGCGGCGAAATCGGCTCCGGCAGCCGTCAGCGGCTGACCGTGCGTCGAAACCTTGTCCTCGAAGCTCGATCCGTCGGCCGCAACCGCACCCTTGCCCATGACCGTACGGCCGATGATAAGCATCGGACGCTCCTTTTCGGCATTGGCAGCCGTAAGAGCTTCGCGGATCTGCTCTACGTCATGGCCGTCGATGGTGATGACGTTCCAGCCCCACGCCTCGTATTTCATCGCTACGTTCTCGGTATCCACCTCATCGACCTTGGTCGAAAGCTGAACGTTGTTCGAATCGTAGTACATGATCAGATTGTTCATCCCCAGGTGGCCGGCGATGCGGCCCACGCCCTGCGACACCTCCTCCTCGATACCGCCGTCGGAGATGTAGGCATAGATCTTGTGGGACTGCCACTCCCCGAAACGAGCCGCAAGGAACCGCTCGGCGATCGCGGCGCCCAGCGCCATGGCATGCCCCTGGCCCAGAGGACCCGACGTATTCTCCACACCGTGCAGCACGTCCACTTCCGGATGGCCCGGCGTGACGCTGCCCCACTGCCGCAGATTACGCAAATCCTCCACCGAATAAGTTCCGGCCAGTGCGAGAGTCGAGTAGAGCATCGGCGACATGTGTCCCGGATCGAGGAAGAAACGGTCCCGGAAGGGATAATCCATCTGGTCCGGATCGTAGCGGAGAAATTCGGTGTAAAGTACAGCCATGAAGTCCGCGCCGCCCATTGCGCCGCCGGGATGTCCCGATTTGGCTTTCTCGACCATCGCCGCAGACAGGATGCGGATGTTGTCTGCAACGCGCGTGAGTTCGGATTTAGTAATCATAAGTGATTGTATGCTTTTATTATGTTTGAATTTCTCGCTTCGCTGCTACATACGGCGTAACCCGGATAAACCTGCACCACCCCGATGCAACGGACTTGCGTATCCTGTTCAGGATAAATTGCGGAATCCTTTCACCCGGCCCGCGCCCGCGTCAGATCCGCCCGGTTCCGTTCCTGCGGAAAACCAGGCAGACAAGACCGCATTGAAAACCGGAAATCCCGCCCGCTCGATGTTCCATTCCGACAGCCTCCCGCTCCGGCATGTTGCAAGCGGCCCGGCGTTCGTGGTACAAATTTAATATAAATCCGGCTTATCCGACCTGCTTGAGCGCCAAAAATTTCTTCTTTTCGAACTTTTCCCGGGCATAAGGCAAGGTCACTTCGAAGCGGCGCTCTCCCGAAGAGGGGATATCGAACATCGTGTCCATCATGATCGCTTCGCAGATCGAACGCAATCCCCGGGCACCGAGCCGGTACTCGATGGCTTTATCGACGATATAGTCCAACACCTCGTCGTCGAACACGAGCTTCACGCCGTCCATCTCGAACAGCTTTTCATACTGCTTGATGATGGCATTTTTGGGCTGCGTGAGGATCGAACGCAGGGCCTCGCGGCCGAGCGGCTCCATATAGGTCAGCACCGGCAGGCGGCCCACCAGTTCGGGAATCAGACCGAACGACCTGAGGTCCTGCGGCATAAGGTATTGCATGAGGTTGTTGCGGTCCACGGAATCGGCATTCATCCGTCCGTAACCCATCGCCCGGGTGTTGAGCCGCTGGGCGATCTTCTTCTCGATGCCGTCGAACGCTCCGCCGCAGATGAACAGAATGTTGCGCGTATCGACCTGCACGAACTGCTGCTCGGGATGCTTGCGCCCGCCCTGGGGCGGAACATTGACCACCGTGCCTTCCAGAATCTTCAGCAAAGCCTGCTGCACTCCTTCACCTGATACGTCGCGCGTAAGCGACGGATTGTCGCTCTTGCGGGCGATCTTGTCGATTTCGTCGATGAAGACAATTCCCCGCTGGGCCAGCTCCACGTCGTAGGAAGCCACCTGCAACAGCCGCGAGAGAATACTCTCGACATCCTCGCCCACGTATCCCGCCTCGGTAAGTACCGTAGCGTCCACGATGGTGAAGGGCACGTTCAGCAATTTGGCGATCGTGCGGGCCATCAGCGTCTTGCCGGTACCCGTCGGGCCGACCAGCAGGATGTTCGACTTGTCGAGCTCCACTTCGCTCGCCTCGCCCGAAGCATGCAGCAGCCGCTTGTAGTGATTATATACGGCCACCGACATATAGCGTTTGGCATCGTCCTGCCCGATCACGTACTGATCCAAAAACTCCTTGATTTCATTGGGCTTGAGCAAATCCTCGAATTTCAACGAGGTATTCTTCTTCTCCTTGCGACGGGATGCGGCTTCGTCATGCAGCACATCGTTGTCGATGAGCATCTGGTATCCTTTCGCAATACATTTGCTGCAAATATTGCAACCCTTGGACGAACTCAACAGGATCGCACCATCGCGGCGTTTGGCCCCGCAGAACGAACACGCATCGCTCTCGTTGCCGTAAAGGTCTTCTCCGTAATTTTTAGCCATAGGTCTTTAGTTTTCCTTCGAATTTCGTTCCCGGTCCCGGTCGAACTTTCGGACGAGCCTCTGCCGGGATAAAGTCGAAAACAAACTCCCGCCATCATCTCTACCCGGCCGTCGATCGGCCTCGTTCCGACTTCGCACACCGGAAATATCGAACCGGGTTCTTCATTTATTCCGCTCGGCCTATCGAGCGCCCCGCTCTGCCTCCGCTGATCGGAAACGATACATTTTCTCTCCCGAAATCGACCGTCCCCTGCAGATTGAAACAGAAATATTATCCCCGCTTGGTCAGCACCTCGTCGATCAGCCCGTACTCCTTGGCCTCCCGAGCCGACAGCCAATAATCGCGGTCGGCATCCTTTTCGATCTTCTCGATCGGAGCGCCCGAATGGGCCGCAATGATCTCGTACAGCTCCTGCTTGGTCTTGCGGATCTCGCGGGCCGTGATCTCGATGTCCGACGCCTGCCCCTGAGCCCCGCCCAGCGGCTGATGGATCATCACCCGCGAATGGGGTAACGCCGAGCGCTTGCCTGCAGCACCGGCGGTCAGCAGCACGGCGCCCATCGAAGCGGCCAGTCCCGTACAGATGGTCGCCACATCGGGCTGCACCAGTTGCATCGTATCGTAAATTCCCAGACCGGCCGTCACCGATCCGCCCGGGGAGTTGATATAAATCTGGATGTCCTTTTCCGGGTCGGCCGACTCCAGGAACAGCAGCTGTGCCTGGATGATATTGGCCGCATCGTCGTAAATCGGAGCCCCCAAAAAGATGATGCGATCCATCATCAAACGCGAAAAGACGTCCATCGTCGCCACGTTCAACTGGCGCTCCTCGATGATCGTCGGCGACACGTAGGCCGCGTACTGCGAGCGGAAATCATGCAGTTTCAGACTATTGATACCGCAATGCCGGGTGGCGTATTTTTCAAATTCATTCATAACCGAACAGTTTGCAAGTTAATAAAAAACATCGGAAGCCGGTTCAAAAATTTTTCCGCGACTTGCCTCCGGTCCTACTCGATTTCCCGTACCCGGCCAACACACGATGCAGGCTCGAATCCGGCAAAAACGAGGGAAGAAGCAAAAAACAGAAGTATGACTACTAAACAGACTTTGAGGGAGTGATTGCAAAAATCAAACCCTCAAAGCTCTGATCGGATACCAATTTTCCGCTGTTTCTTAAATCTCCTTGGCCAGTTTTGCGAACTCTTCGGCAGAAACGGCCTTTTCGGTCACCTTGATCTTGGACTTCACGTCCTCGACCACCTTCATCTCATACAGCTTCTCGTAGATCTTCTGTCCCTGCTCGCGGTCCTCGAGAATCTTCTTGGCGTAATTGGCCAGCATATCTTCCGGAGCCGTCGGCAATCCGTATTGAGCGAACTGGGCCTGTGCCAACGCCTTGGCCTCTGCAGTAGCCTCTTCGGGGGTTACCGTAAGGTTATCCTGCTTGATGAAATATTTCTGGAGATAATTCCAAGTGAACAGTTTTACGAAAGCGTCGAAATCCTTCTCGATCTCCTCCTTGGTGAACTTGCCTTCGTTGATGACGTACAGCCAGCGCTTGAGGAACTCGACCGGCATGGTCAGCCCGGCTTTCTTCAACAGGAAATCACGCAACTGCAACGTGAACAGATAGTCGCTCTCGCGGCGCAGCTCTTTCGAAATTTCGGCATCGACGAACGCCTCGAACTCCTCGGCGGTTTTGACGTTGCCCGCAGGAAAAGCCATCTTGAAGAACTCCTCGTTCAGCTCCGGTTCCGCGAACTTGCGGATCTTGGTGATTTCGAGAGAAAATTCGGGTTTGATACCCTCCAATTCGTTCTCCTTGACCTGCAATACGGCGGCACGCTGCGCCGGAGTCTTGTAAAGCTCATTGACATTGACCTGCGTCTTGAACCCGACCTTCTTGCCGATGAAGGGCTTGCGCTCCTCCTCGTTCATCGAAATCAGTCCGACGTAAGCGCCCTCAATCTTCATATCACCGTTGTCGAGCGTCACCTCCAGCGCTTCGTCCGCCGTTACCTTGTCGGTATCCACCAGACGGCCGAAACGACGCAGGAAATTGCTGCGGTAATCGTCGTGCATCTTCTTATCGACCTTGATCGTGTAGTAGGTCATCTTATCTTTCGCCGACAGCTCGAGTTTCACCTCGGGAGCTTCGCCGATCTCGAAGATGAATTCAAATTCGGTCCCGTTCTCGAAATCGAAGTCGCCCTGCTCCTCCGAAGGGATCACGTCACCGACATAATCGATCTTCTGCTCCTGCAGATAGTTGAACGCTGCTTCCGAAGCCTGGCGGTAAGCCTGCTCCGCAAGCACGCCCTTGCCGTACATCTTCTTGATCACGCCCATCGGCACCATACCGGGGCGGAAGCCCGGAATATTGGCCTTGCGTTTGTACTCACGCAGGGATTTTTCGACCGCATCGCCGTAATCCTTCTCGCCTACGGTCACCTTGATGAGCGAGTTATTCTGCTCGCGCTGTTCTCTTACGATATTCATATTTCAGTTGTTTTATACGTTACAGTTCGGGTCGGCAAAAGTACAAAATAATTCATTAGCAAGCAACAAACACCCGATAAATATCTCCGCACCGATCCGTTTTTCTTTCAGAAAGGGCTTCGGGGAAAAGCACCCGGACCGGCAGCCCCTCCGATCCGTAATTCGGGCGCCGAAATCGACGTCTTTTTCCGAAAAATAGCTATCTTTGTTGCCTATTATAATAAGGACATACCGGCTATAAACGGCCAACGCCGCAGCCGGACAGCATACAAACGATACGGAATCCAATGACAAAAATCGCATGGATCGGACTGCTGGCGATGACGCTGGCCGCCTGCTCGGGACGCACGAAAACCCTCCGAACGGAAACCCCGGCCGCTACCCCCGCCGCGCCGCGCACCTACACCTACCGGGTCATCGAAAGCTATCCCCATTCGACCGACAGCTACACGCAGGGGCTCCTGTTCGCAGACGGAGTGATGTGGGAAGGTACGGGCGAATACGGACACTCCCGCCTGCAGCGCATCGACCTCGAAACAGGACGCACGGACGTAGTGGCTACGCTGCCCCGCAGCGAATTCGGCGAAGGCATCGCGCTGCTCGACGGCAAGATCTACCAACTGACCTGGGAAAACAACAAAGCCTACGTCTATGACGCGGCGACGGGTCGGCAGCTCCGCACTTTCGCCTATGCGGGCGAAGGATGGGGCCTCACGACCGACGGCGAGCGGCTCTATATGAGCGACGGCAGCGAATACCTGCGCATCCTCGATCCGGAAACCTTTCGGGTGCAACGCAGCGTGCCGGTCACCTTCCGGGGTGCCCCGGTACAACTGCTCAACGAACTGGAGTGGATCGACGGGAAGATCTGGGCCAATGTCTATGTCACCGACCAGATCGTCATCATCGACCCCGCCAGCGGCATCGTCGAAGGGGTCATCGACCTGCGCGGCCTGCTCCCGGACGAAGAGATCGCCCCGGATACCGACGTACTGAACGGCATCGCCTACGACGCGGCCTCGGAACGTATCTTCGTGACAGGCAAAAGATGGAGCAAACTCTTCGAAATCGAAATCATACCCCAATAAAATACCACACGACGTGACAAAAAACCGCGACATACGACACGAACTCGAACACCGCATCCTGCTGCTCGACGGCGGATTCGGCACGATGATACAGCAATACGGCCTGGACGAAGCCGACTACCGGGGCAAGGAGTTCGCCGCGAGCGAAAAACTTCTCAGAGGCTGCAACGACCTGCTGAACCTCACCCGTCCGGAAACAATCCGCGAAATCCACGAGAAATACCTCCAGGCCGGATCGGACGTAATTACGTCCAACACGTTCAACGCCAACTCCATTTCGCTGGCCGACTACGGACTGGCAGCGGAAGCGTACCGCATTAACCGGGTCGGCGCAGCCATCGCCCGCGAAGCGGCGGACGCCTTCACCGCCCGCAATCCGCAGAAGCCCCGCTTCGTGGGCGGCTCGATGGGCCCGACGAGCCATACGCTGTCGATGTCGGCGGACGTGGACAACCCCGGCGCCCGGGCTTTCACTTTCGAACAGCTCTCGCAGGCGTACTACGATCAGGCTCGGGGCCTGATGGACGGCGGCGCCGACCTGCTGATGCTCGAAACCGTCTTCGATGCGCTGAACGCCAAGGCAGCGATCTTCGCCATCGAAACCCTCTTCGCAGAACGCGGCATGCGACTGCCGGTCATCGTCTCCGGCACACTCACCTCGTCGGGCCGCACCCTGGCGGGACAAACCATCGAAGCCTTCTACACCTCCGTCGCACACGCCGAACCGCTGGCCGTGAGCCTCAACTGCTCGTTCGGCGCCAAGGCCCTGCTGCCCTACCTGGAGCGGCTGGCCGCTGTTTCGGAATTCCGCGTGGCGGTCTATCCCAATGCGGGTCTGCCGAACGTCATGGGCGGCTACGACGAGACGCCCGCGATGTTCGCCGCCGACGTAGAGGAATACATGCGGCGCGGCCTGGTCAATCTGGTGGGCGGCTGCTGCGGCACCACGCCCCTGCACATCTTCGAACTGGCGAAGATCGTGAACAACTACACGCCCCGCCCCCTGCCGCAGCGGCGGCACGTGACCTGCCTGAGCGGGCTGGAACAGCTTCGGATCGTTCCCGAAGCCAACTTCGTCAATGTCGGCGAGCGCACCAACGTCGCCGGCTCGGCCAAGTTCGCGCGGCTGATCCGCGAAAAAAATTACGAGGAAGCTCTCTCGGTGGCCCGCGCCCAAGTCGAAGCGGGCGCCAATATCGTCGATGTCTGCATGGACGACGGCCTGATCGACGGTCCCGAAGCCATGCGCGACTTCCTCAACCTGATGGGTTCGGAACCGGAAATCTCCGCAGTACCCGTCATGATCGACTCTTCGAAATGGGAGGTGCTCGAAACGGGGCTCCGGGTGGTGCAGGGCAAGAGCGTCGTCAATTCCATCTCCCTGAAGGAGGGCGAGCAAGAATTTCTGCACCGCGCCCGCCTCATCCGCCGTTACGGAGCCGCCGCCGTGGTGATGCTCTTCGACGAGCAGGGACAGGCAGACACCTATGCCCGCAAGATCGAGGTGGCGCAGCGGGCCTACAAGCTTCTCACCGACGACGGATTCCCCGCCGAAGACATCATCTTCGACCCCAACATCCTCGCGGTGGCCACCGGTATCGAAGCCCACGACGCCTACGCCCGGGACTTCATCGAAGCCGTCCGCTGGATCAAGCGAAACCTGCCCCACGCCAAGATTTCGGGCGGCGTGTCGAATCTATCGTTCGCCTTCCGGGGCAACAACGCCGTGCGCGAGGCCATGCATTCGGTGTTTCTCTACCACGCCATCCAAGCGGGTATGGACATGGCGATCGTCAATCCCCAGATGCTGCAAATCTACAGCGACATCGAACCGGGACTACTCGAACGGGTCGAGGATGTTATCCTCTGCCGCCGCGCAGACGCCGCCGAACGCCTCACGGAATACGCCTCGCAATTCACCAAAACCGCCGCGACGCAGACGCAGCATACCGACGCCTGGCGCTCGGAGCCGCTCGGCAAGCGCATCGAATACGCCATGCTCAAGGGCGTGGCCGACTACATCGAGCAGGACGCGCTCGAAGGCTACCGCACGCTGGGCTCGCCCCTGGCAGTGATCGACCGGCTGCTGATGCCGGCCATGGAAGTCGTAGGCAATCTGTTCGGGCAGGGCAAAATGTTCCTGCCGCAAGTGGTCAAGACCGCCCGCGTGATGAAAAAAGCCGTCGCCGTACTGACTCCCTACATCGAGCAAGGTTCCGAAGCGAACGCCAAGAGTGCCGGCAAGGTGCTGGTGGCTACCGTGAAAGGCGACGTACACGACATCGGCAAGAACATCGTGGCGGTAGTCATGGCCTGCAACGGCTACACGATCCGCGACCTGGGCGTGATGGTCGAGTGTCCCCGCATCATCGACGAAGCCGTCGCCTGGGGCGCCGACGCGATCTGCCTGAGCGGACTGATTACCCCTTCGCTCGAGGAGATGATCCACGTCTGCGAAGAGCTGGAACGCCGGGGGTTGCAAATTCCCGTACTGATCGGCGGTGCGACCACTTCGGACGTACACACCGCCGTAAAAATAGCTCCGACCTACTCGGGCCCGGTGATCCATGCCGACAACGCCAGCCGCAACAACAAAATCCTCGGCGAACTGCTCGGTCCCGGCCGGGAAGAGTATCTGGCTCGCGTGCGCGAGGAGCAACAGACCCTGCGCGACCAGTACCGCCGCCGCGAGGAGATCCGCACGATCCTACCCTTCGGTCAGGTGCGCAAGCTGCGCGTGCCGAAACCCGCGTCCGAAATCGCTGTTCCGGCCCATACGGGACGGCTGGTGTTTCCGGACATAAGTATCGCCGATGTGGAGCCGCTGATCGACTGGAACTTCTTCTTCCCGGCGTGGGGGCTCAAGGGCCGCGTACCGGAGATCTTCGAAAACCCCGAACACGGCGCCGAAGCCCGCAAGCTCTACGACGACGCGCAAAAGATGCTGGCCCGCATCCGCGAAGAAAAACTCCTCACCCTCCAGGGCGTAGCGGGCATCTTCGCAGCCGTCAGCCGGGGCGACGACATCGTGGTCACCGGCCCGAAAGACAAGAAATACATCCTGCCGATGCTGCGCAGCCAGGCCCCGGTCCGGGAAGCCCAGGCCCGCTGTCTGGCCGATTTCATCGCCGACGAAAAGGCAGGCAGAACCGACTATATCGGGGCCTTCGCCCTCACGGGCGGCATAGGGCTCAAGGAGCTGACCGAAAAGTTCCGCGCGGAGGGCGACGACTACAACGCCATCCTCTCGAAGCTGCTGGCCGACCGCCTGACCGAAGCCCTCTGCGAATGGGTGCATATCTTCATCCGCCGCCAGATGTGGGGTTACGAAACCGGTCCGGCGCTCACACCCGAACAGATCATCCGCAGCAAATACCGGGGTCGGCGCATGGCCTTCGGCTACCCGGCCTGTCCCGACCACTCGCTCAAACGCGAGGTCTTCGACCTGCTGGCCGCCGACAAGACGACCGCCATGCGTCTGAACGACAACTATATGATTACACCTGAGGAGGCGCTCTGCGGCCTGTTCTTCGCCGACGCCGAATATTTCTCCGTCGGACGAATCGACCGAGAGCAACTGGCCGACTACGCCGCACGCCGCAACATGGACATAGAAACGATCGAAAAACTGATACCCAATAACATCTGATGAATATTACGGATCTCATACAGGGCGCCGTCGCTTCGCGCACGACCCGTTTCGCCTTCGAGCTGCTCCCGCCCCTGAAGGGGGACGGCACGCGCAGCGTCTTCGGAGCCATCGACCCGCTGATGGATTTCAACCCGGCCTACATCAACGTCACCTTCCACCGCGAAGCCCTCAAAGAGGACATCCGCCCCGACGGAAGCCGCGAGTGGCACATCATGCGCCGCCGTCCGGGCACGGTCGGCATCTCGGCCGCGATCCGGCGCAAGTACGACGTGGAGGTGGTTCCCCACCTGATCTGCGGGGGCTGGTCGAAATACGACATCGAGGATTCGCTGATCGACATGGATTTCCTGGGGCTGCACAACGTGCTGGCATTGCGGGGCGACAAGCGGCAGAACGAACCCCGCTTCGTCCCCTACGCCCAGGGACACGCCCACGCCGCCGACCTGGTGCGCCAGATCCAGGCCATGAACCGGGGAGAATTTATCGACGGCGAAGTCGAGGAGTGCCACCACTCCAAGTTCTCGGTAGGTGTGGCGGGCTATCCCGAAAAGCATTTCGAGGCGGCGAATCCCCAGAGCGACCTCCAATACCTGAAGGAAAAGGTCGATGCCGGCGCCGACTACATCGTGACGCAGATGTTCTTCGACAACAGCAAGTACTTCGATTTCGTGGAGCGCTGCCGCAAAGCGGGCATCACGGTACCGATCATCCCGGGCATCAAGCCGATCTCGACGCCCAAGCACCTGGAGATCCTGCCCCGCACCTTCAGCGTCAGCCTGCCCGAAGAGCTGGTGAAGGCCGTCCGGGCCTGCGGCGAGGACACACAGGCGGCCCGCGAGGTCGGGATAGAATGGGCGATCCACCAGGCCAAGGAGCTCAAGGCGGCCGGAGTGCCGATCATCCATTTCTACACGATGGGACGCACGGACAACATCCGCAAGATCGCCCGCAACGTATTCTAATTCCGAATAGGGCAAAGTAATTGCTATTAAACACTTAACCATGACACCCGTAGAGTTTCGCCGCCACCTGCACCGCCACCCGGAGCTCTCGTTCCGCGAAACGGAGAGCGCCCGCTTCATCGCCGAGGCGCTCCGCGAGGCAGGCATCCCCTGCCGTCCGATCGCCGGAACCGGCGTACTGGCCAAAATCGAAGGACGCGGCGACCTGCGGCGAGCCGTCGTGCTGCGAGCCGACATCGACGCCCTGCCCATCCGCGAACAGAGCGGCGCGGCGTGGAGTTCCGAGAACGACGGAGTGATGCACGCCTGCGGGCACGACATCCACGCAGCGGTGCTCTACGGCACCCTGCTCCGGCTCTCCGCCGAGCGGAATTTCGAGGGTACTCTTTTCGGAATCTTCCAACCCGGAGAGGAATCGAATCCCGGCGGAGCCTCCAAAGTGCTGGCCGAAAACCCCTTCGAAGGCTATACGGTGCTGGCCGTCGTCGGCGAGCACGTCGAACCCGCTTTGGACGCGGGCACGCTGGGCTTCCGCGCGGGCAAGTACATGGCCTCCAACGACGAACTGCGCCTCACGCTCGAAGGCGCGGGCGGCCACGCGGCCATGCGTGCCGAACACCGCGACACGGTGAGCGCCGCCGCACAACTGATCCTGCACCTCACGGCCCTGAACACGCCCGAACGGGTCGTTTCGATCGGCAAGGTCGAAGCTGCGGGCGCTACGAACGTCATCCCGGACCGGGTCTATATGGAGGGAACGATGCGTACCTTCGACGAACGGGAACGGGCCGAAGTGAAACGCAGGATCGAAGAACTCGCCGCCGCGAACGACGCCTCGTACGGCATACGAACCCGGGTACACTTCACCCCCGGCTACCCGTGCGTGGTCAATGACCCGGAGTTGATCCGGCAGGCCGTCGCACTGGCCGAAACCGAAGGAATTCCCTTTCAAATGCTGCCCCTGCGCATGACTTCCGAAGATTTCGGCTTCTACGGCACCCGCTACCCGGCGATCTTCTACCGCCTGGGCGTCGGTCCCGGAGCCGGAAAACTGCATACATCCACCTTCAATCCCGACGAGGCGGCCATTCCGACCGGCATCCGGTTCATGGAACTCCTCGCCCGTAACTATTTCAACCGATGAATAAACTGAAAAATACGAAGAAGTCGGCCGCATTCGACCGCTCTTCGCTGATCATTAACCTGTTCCGGGAATTCCCGAACAACAAGTTCTCCCTCAAGCATCTGGCTTCGGCCTCGGGCGGCGCCACCAAGGAGGGCCGTCTTCGTACCCGTGAAATCATCACGGAACTGCTCGCCCAGGGCACTATCGAGGAGTGCGGGCAGGAAAAGTACCGTCTCAGCGGCAAGGAGCGTCCCCGCCAGGAGGGCATCGTACAGATGATCTCGACAGGAGCGATGTATATCCGCTCCGAGGAGTTCGAAAACGACGTATATGTCAGCCAGCGCAATTCGCTGAATGCTCTGGACGGCGACCGCGTGGAGTTCGTCATCACCCGCCGCTCCCACGCCGGGTCCCTCGAAGGCGAGATCACCCGCATCGTGGAGCGCAGCCGCAAGCAATACGTGGGCACGGCCGACGTGAGCGACCACGCCATCTTCGTCAAGATGGATCCCCGGCGCATGCCGATGGACGTCTATCTCTCCAAGCGGGACAACCCTAACGTACAGCACGGCGACAAAGTCGTGATCCGCATCACGGACTGGGCGCTGGGTTCCAAAAGCCCCGCCGGAGAGCTGGTCGAGGTATTGGGCCGCGCCGGAGAGAACAATACCGAGATGCACGCCATCCTGGCCGAATACGGCCTGCCCTACCATTTCGAGCAAAAGGTCGAAGATGCGGCCCAGGCCATTCCTTCGACGATCACCAAAGCCGATTACGCCGCCCGGCGCGACTTCCGCAAGATAACGACCTTCACCATCGACCCGGCGGATGCCAAGGACTTCGACGACGCCCTCTCGATCCGCAAGATCGAAGACGGCGTATGGGAGGTGGGCGTACATATCGCCGACGTGACCCACTACGTTCAACCCCGCTCGGTGATCGACACCGAAGCCGAGGAGCGCGGCACGTCGGTCTATCTGGTCGATCGCACGATCCCGATGCTGCCCGAAAAATTGAGCAACGAGCTTTGCTCGCTGCGCCCCGACGAAGAGAGCCTCTGCTTCTCGGCGGTCTTCACGCTCAACGAGGAGGCCGAGGTGCTGGACAAATGGTTCGGCCGCACGGTCATCCACTCCGACCGCCGCTTCACCTACGAGGAGGCGCAGCAGATCATCGAAACCGGCAAGGGCGACTTCGCCGAAGAGGTGCTGACGCTCAACCGTCTGGCACAGCGGATGCGCAAAACACGCTTCAAGCACGGAGCCGTGAGCTTCCAGCGCGAAGAGGCCAAGTTCAAACTCGACGCCGAAGGCAAACCCCTGAGCGTCTATTTCAAGGAGCAAAAGGAGGCCAACCAGCTCATCGAAGAGTTCATGCTGCTGGCCAACAAACAGGTCGCCGAATTCTGCGGACATCACAAAGTGAACGGCCGTGCCGTGCGGCGCACGATGGTTTACCGCGTACACGACGTTCCGAACGAGGAGAAGCTCGAAAAATTCCGGACCTTCGTTCTGCGCTTCGGCTACGTATTCAAGGCCGACAAGGGACGCGCCGTGGCCAAGGAGATGAACAAGCTGCTGGGACAGGCCAAAGGACGCATCGAGGAGAACGTCATTTCGAACCTCGCCGTACGTGCGATGTCCAAGGCTTTCTACTCGACCGATAACATCGGTCATTACGGCCTCGCTTTCCCCTACTACACGCATTTCACCTCGCCGATCCGCCGCTACCCGGACATGATGGTCCACCGGCTGCTGGCCCGCTACCTCGAAGGAGGCAAATCGGCCGACCGCGACACCTTCGAGAAACTCTGCGTACACGCCTCGGAGCGGGAAGTGATCGCTGCCGAAGCCGAACGCGCCTCGATCAAGTACAAAATGGTGGAGTTCATGCAGGATAAAATCGGCCAGTTCTTCGACGGCCATATCTCGGGCATGAGCGACTGGGGCATGTACGTCGAGCTGGACGAAACTCACATCGAAGGCATGGTTTCGCTGCGGGAAATGGAGGACGACCTCTACCAGTTCGACGAGAACCGCTACGAGGTCTATGGACGCCGCAAAGGACGGGTCTTCACCTTGGGCGATGCCGTGCGCATCCGCGTCAAGCGGGCCGATCTGCAACGCCGTCAGCTCGATTTCGAACTGGTGCACGATGCGGCGGCCGACTCCCGCGAGAACGACGTAAAGGGGCAGGCAGCGATTCCGGTACGCCGCCAAAGCACGTCCCGACCGGGTAAGGGCGGCAAAACGTCCCGCAAAGGGGGCAAAAAAGGATCGAAGCGATGATCCGGGAACAGACGCAGCGAACCGCCGGAACCGGCCCCAACCGTGCGGAAGAGATATACGAAAAATGTCTGAAGCGTGATCCCCTCACGGCGGAGGAGGCGTATTGGCTTTACGAACAGGCCCCCCTGCAGGAGCTGGCTCTCACGGCTGACCGCGTGCGCCGTGCCGTAG
>ENA-OZFH01000439-OZFH01000439.1-human-gut-metagenome-genome-assembly--contig:-NODE-439-length-17595-cov-6.831243_pt1 | contig 17595 bp, 17 predicted proteins | sample MGYA00245073_ERZ653619 | MGnify/ENA primary metagenome ERZ653619 (study PRJEB26926, sample SAMN06165178) | human gut metagenome | biome: ENVO:00009003; feature: ENVO:2100002; material: ENVO:00002003...
CGTGGGCTCGGAGATGTGTATAAGAGACAGGAACAAACGCAAGGCGCAGGAAAAGTTGGGAAAGGCAATTGGATTATGAGAAAAATCAAGCTGACCCGCGCGAACAAAAGCATTCTGCTGAAAGCGCTTGCTCCTTATTATTACCGTGAAAGGGCGCTTAGGCATAGCACACAAGAAGTTGGAAAACTAATACTGAAAATCAATTCTCTCCCAGCCGATAAAAAAGCCACTTTTTCCACAGAAGAAATTTGTCTTATGTGAACCGCCATAAATCGACTGAGGAACGAACGGCTATCAAAAGGGCAATACACAGATGCAGCAGATGATATGTTGCTAAAGTTATTCTAAAAAATCAAAATAACAAAAAGCGCATTGCAAAAGTACATTGCAATGCGCTTTTTAAGTGCGCCCGAAGGGATTCGAACCCCCGGTACCTGGCGTCGGAGGCCAGTGCTCTATCCAGCTGAGCTACAGACGCAGATTTATGAAAATCGCTTTTCAGCGGTTCTCAACATATGAAATTATAGGGAAAAATCGGTCAATTTCCAATAGTGGTCAATTCGTGGTCTGACTACCGTTGACCACTGCGTTTTTACGAGTGTAAACAACGGCACATCGTACAAAAACGACAATAAAATATACTCTGTCGCAGTTGTCGGAGAACTACGACAGGGCGGTATAGACAGACGTTGAAACGCGAATTTTGTTGGTTCTGCACATTTACCGCAAAAACAAGAAAAAGCCTGTTGTTAGTTATCACAACAGGCTTTTCGGCATTTTGGTATGTGATTGCACAGTAGTGGTCAAATGGTGGTCAATAACCCCACCCATAGTTACATATTCTCTGCCAAAAAGGTCTTGTGGCTGAAGTGGGCCGCTAAAGTCATAATCCACCTGCTCGTATAATCCCATTGTTATAAGACTTAAAACGAGTTATCATCTCTGAATTGCGATGCGCGGGTATTAGCTGGGATATAACTCCGTTTCCAATTAAAACAGCTTTTCGCATGGCGCGCCTTTATTATCCACCACAAAAATGATTGGTGATTTAGGTGATTGCGTTGGATTTGGACAGTTAAAATTTTCCGTATACGGTGATTTCGTTTTTATTTAGCGGCGACAAATGTAAATCGGCATTTTCTAAATCAGTAGATTCACCGATATGCTTATAGCTTTCACGATCGATATAAAATATTTGTGGCCTCCCGTTACAGTAACTACCAAAAAGGATAAAATCCAAATCAGGAGATGCAGAAACTTTACTTCCAAATTGAACTGTTTCAAAATAGTACAATTCTTCATGCTCTTTTGACATTCCATGATTATACACAATCGGAGAATACTGATTCTCAATAAAGAAACCCACAACGATTGGTTTGTCGAAAAAGTTTCTCCCTTTGTTTCGAATAGCTTCCTTATAGGCAGGAATTTTGTTATAGTGAGAATCGAATGTCATGTCAAAATTTGCCTGCCAATTTGCCAGTGATATAGGATAGTCTCCTTTACCTACATGAAATTCGTTGCCGATTGGTGTGGAAGAAATGCGATGGTCGAGCAACCGCTCCTCTTTTATACCCTTCATACCTTTACGGGAGCATACGGATGCATCAAATTCAAAATGTTCGATGATAATAATTTTGTCTTTTAGGATTGCATACATATCCGGGCGGTCAAAGGATTTCAACTGATGTAATGCTTGCGACAAATCATCTTCTGACATTGCATAATAGCCCCAATTTATGGCAGTGGGATTTTTGCATAGATAATCCCGCATAAGATGTGTACATTCATCCATTTGCAAGCTCCTTGCTGTAACCCATCAGTTGTTAAGCAATAGCGCATAGCAACTCTGAATTTTTTAATGTTCATTATATTTATCGAGCGCTGAAATCGCTTTTTGTGCGATAATCAAACAATATGAACCAGTGCGTTTCTCAATAACTAGAAACACGAATGATAGCTTTTATCGCCCTTTATTTGGCATACATGTCAGACAGGGTTCAAACCTCTTGAAAAAAAGCATCTCATCAAACAGAACCTTCAAAAAATCATCCACGCCGCCTGCAGCCTGAATTGTGGCAATCATCAAATCATCCGGGTCAACACGGGCAAAATCAATGACATATCCCGCATGGCGGGCAAGCTGCGAAAGAAAAACACGCTGGGTTCTGCCGTTGCCCTCTCGGAATGGGTGAAGCTCATTCGTTCGTTCATAAAAGTCTACTATGGCAGAAATGAAGTGCGCCCTGTCTAAGCCCACAAGAAAGCGTTGCTTCTCTAATCTGGCAAAGATGGCTTTCGCTGTGCTTTCAATTTGCGCAGCGGGGCAAAACTGCGTGCCTTTCTTTGAAATATCCACCGTTCGCAGCTTGCCCGCCCATTCGTATAAATCTTCAAACAAAAAGCGATGAATCGCACAGTAATGCGCAAAATCGAAACTTTCTGCTAAAGGTTTTTCTTCCCATAAAGCAGCCTTGGCCGGAACGATCGTACCTTCCACGGCATCCAAGTCGGACTGATTTTGAATGCCAAGTATATTTATTAACACCACAGTGCCCGGATAGCACCCATCCTGCAAAGAATCCACTGCATAGTTTGCCATAGCATTTTACCCTCGCTGCGCCCTGCGGCGTGCCAAAATTTCAGCAGCCAAGGTGCGGGCATCTACTTTGCCGTCCATCAGGCGGCGGCAGTCGGCACGGGTCTGTTCGGTGACTTCATACCCCTCGATGCGCGAAGAAGCCAAAGCATTTTCCAATGCCTGTTCACGAGTAATTGGTGCCATATACAAAACCGCCTTTCGCTTTTTCATCAATTATATATGATAAGGCAACCAAATGCAATTTTTCTTGCAAAACTTCTTACCGCTTATTCCATAACCACCTGCATCAGCTTATCGTAGCTGTCTACCACATCGTAGACGACGCTGTCGTTGCTGGTGGCGGCAAAGTGGGCTTTGGCGCATTGGATCTTTAAAATGCAAGCAGCCTGTATGCTTCATTACACACAGGCTGCTTAATCAAATTTATTATAATTGATGAAAAATCGGTTGCATTTTGTCAAAAATACAAAACTTTTTGAAGCCAAGTGCTTTTAATTCCTGTTATGATACTGAGGATAGTGAAGCCCCTGCTAACGCACCGGCAGAGCCACCACCAACCGATGCTGCAGTGCAAAGAAGATTCTTGAATAGTTGCTCATCGGAAATTCGCCCACAAAAAATCCTTGCAATATCGGCAGAGGACATTATGGCAAATGTGACTGTGCCAGTGATGAAATTACCACGTAACAGTTTTGCAGCGCTTTTCATAGCAGCAGCACCATAAATGGCGCTTTCGCCTCCGCGAAAGGCATTAATAAGGACTGCGGATGCTTTTGGACCGAGTACACTGATTACCTTTTCAGAACTTCCGACCAACAAACTATTTAAGCCTGCTTTCGATAAAACAGCCCCGTGCCGTACTGGATGCTCATGCGGGCGCGGGCATCGGTGTTGTCGCTGCACCAGATCTGCGGGCTGAAATACAGCATACCGCAGTCAAACCGCGCCCCGCCCCCGGCGCAATTTTCCAGCAGAAGGTCGGGGTAAGCTTCGGTCAGGCGGCGCTGCAATTCGTAAACGCCCAGCACATAGCGGTGGTAAACCTCACCCTGCCTTGCGGCGGGCAGCGCGGCGCTGTACACATTGGCAAGGCTGCGGTTCATATCCCATTTGAGATAGCGGATGGGGCAGGAATCCAGCACCGCCTGCAGCTGTGCCCAGATGCCGTCCACAACCTCAAGGCGTGAGAAATCCAGCGTATACTGGCGGCGGATGGCAACGGTTTCGCGGTGGGGTATCTGCAGCGTCCAGTCGGGGTGAGTGCGGTAAAGATCACTGTCGGGGCTGATGGCCTCCGGCTCGACCCAAAGACCGAAATCAAGCCCAATATCGTTGATTTTTTTTGCATAAGCCCTGTAAACCCTCTGGCAGCTTGGCGGGGTCTGCGACCCAGTCTCCCAGACTGGTGCTGTCATCGTTGCGCCCCTGAAACCAGCCGTCGTCCAGCACAAACAGGTCGATGTCGGCCTGTTTGGCGGCGCGCGCCAGCTGCAGCAGACGCTGCTCATCAAAGGTAAAATAGCAGGCTTCCCAGCTGTTGATCAGCACTGGGCGGGGCGTCTGCGGGTCAGCCCACGGTCGGCGCAGAAGATGGCGGCGGATTGCCGTGTGGAACTGCCGGCTCATTTCGCCAAGTCCCTGCCGGCTGTACACAAAGGCCGCCGGCGGCAAAGCTCTGTCCCGGTGCCAGTGTCCATGCAAAGTGATAGGGGTGGATGCCCAGCTGCAGTCGGGTACCGGCCTCACAGCTTTCGGCGGTCAGCGCGAAGTTGCCGCTGTAGGACTGAACCACTAATCCACAGCACCCCTTACAGTGTAGCACAGCCTTTGGAGAGGGGCTCTAATAACTACTACATTGGAGGTGACTATGTTATCTGAACTCATATCGAAACCAATTTTCGTAGTTAGTGACAAAAAAAAGAGCAAATGATTGTACTTTTTACCAGTAGATTTCCGAAATTTTTCTGCTATAATATGCCCATCAAAAAGAGAAAACCGGTTCCACATTTGTTCCAGGTTCCACAAGTGAGGTACGAAAGATGGAGGGAAAATTGCTAACAATCGAAGATATTGCCCAAGCGGCCAATGTAGCAAAATCCACAGTATCCAGAGTACTCAATAATTCTGGGTATGTAGGAAAAGAAACGCGTGAACGTGTGGAGAAAGTCATTGCCGAAAGCAATTATACGCCCTGGGTTACTGCAAGAAATCTGTCTAAACAAATGTCCAACACGATTGGAGTGGTCGTCTCAGAAATCACGAACCCGTATTTTACGCGCGCATTTGAAGGGATCAGTGAAGTGATCGATAAAAATGATATGAATATAATCTTTTGCAATACAGATCGCACCCCGGACAAAGAGGAACAGGCGCTTCGGATGCTGCGGGAGAAGAGAGTAAGGGGCATCATAATCTCCCCGGTAATTGACTACGATGTACCGGAAAAGGCGAAATTGTTCCGCTCTCAGTTGGAGAGCATTTCAGCGCCCACGGTGCTTTTGGATGCACCTGTTGATTTGGATCTGTGGGACGGTGTCTTCTTTGATAATTTTGACGGTGCGTATCATGCTGTGAAAGCAATGATATCGTCTGGCCATCGGCAAATCGGCATCATTACGGGCGACAGAAAAAACAAAGTGGTAAGGGAACGCTACAGAGGCTATATAAAGGCACTGAAGGACAGCGGCCTTAAGGTCGACCCCCGCCTTGTTTTTGTGGGCGATTATACCGTAGAAACGGCGTATCGGATCGGAAAAAGCATGATCCAAGCGGGAATGCTTCCACCGGCGATTTTTACAGCCAACAATTTTACAACGATCGGTTTTATCAAAGCTTGTATAGAAGAGAAGGTCGAACTGGAAAAGGACGTCAGTGTCATGGCGTTTGACAAGTTGGATGAATATGATATATTCGGCCTTAAATATAACCGCTTGGAAAGAGATCCGCGGGCGATGGGGCGAATGGCGGCAGGAATGCTGGTGACGCGAATACAGTATCCTGACATGCCCCGCAGCAGGAAAATCATTCCGTCCAAAATCGTTATGTGCAGATGACTGGGAGAAAGGGTGCATATAAAAATGGAAACGCTTTTTTGTGTAGGAACGTTGGATTACAAGACCTTTAAGGGAAGCTATGGCATCCATGTAGTAAGGATGGATGGGGAAAAGGGAAGCCTTACACACGTAAGCGAAAGAAACGACGGGTATAACCCGTCCTTCCTGATCAGCAACAAGACAGGCACGGGTATCTATACGGTTTCAGAACGCCTGGAGGACGGCGCATTGACGTTTTACCACCTCAATGGAGAAGAGCTGCTATTCAAGAGTGCTTTAAATTTGCCGGGTGAAGGTTGTGTTCACGCGCAGATGTCCCCGGATCAACGGTTTATCCTTGTTGCCTGCTGGAAAACTGCGAACGTGATCGTGTGTAGCTTGGATAGCAAAGGTGTTCCAACAGAGGTCGTATGCAATGTAAGAATGCCCGATGGACATGGCCCGCTGGAGCGTCAAACACAGCCCAACCCCCATCAGGTCGTGTTTGATCCTTCCGGGCGATGGGTAGCGATCCCGGATCTGGGTGCAGACCGCCTTCATCTTGCGTCGTATGAACCGATAAGTGGGGAGCTGACGCTGCGCCATAGGGCAAATGTAGCGCCTGGGGGCGGACCTCGCCATTTGGTCTTTCATCCAACGAATGGATGCCTGTATTTGTTTACCGAGATGGATACTGCGATTTATGTGTTCGGATTTGATCAGCAAAGCGGAGAGCTTTCTTTCAAGCAAAAAACGTGCCTCTTACCGAAAGCCCTGCTAGAACGGGCAGAAATTCAGGGAGCAGAGATCCAAATTTCCCCAGATGGAAAATATGTATTTGCCAGTGTGCGTGGCTATTACAGGAACGGGCAAGACCAGATTTTCCGGTTGACGATCAACGAACACGATGGAAGCGTACATTCGCCTGTCTGCTTTCCGTGTGGAGGAAAATGTCCGCGAATGTTTGAATTTACGCCAGATCACCGTTTTATCATCGTGTGCAACCAGGCAGATCACGAAGTGGTCAGCCTGGAATACGAAGAAAAGCATGGAACGATCGGTAAAGTGTGTGGGCGGGTGCATGTACCGGAAGCTGCCGCTGTGACATCTGCGGTGATTACAAATCCATAACGCAATGGCCAGGAGGATGATCGATATGGTCTATTATGAAGAAAGCGGGAAGAACGCTATTGTAACAGGAGCCGAAAGAGGCATCGGAAAAGGCATCGCACTGCGGTTGGCGCAGGCCGGGTATAATGTTTTCTTTACCTACTATTTTAAGGATTCATATGCGGAAGAACTGAAAAGGAGCATCGAAAAGCTGGGGCGCCGCTGTGTTGCGCTTAAAGCTGATTTCCGGGATCCAAGTGTCGTAGAGACCGTTGTTAAGTCGGCGGCAAAAAGTCTCGGTGGGATCGATCTGCTTGTGAACAATGCCGCCATCATGCCGCCGCGAGCCTACCAGTATGAATATACGGCTGAGCATATAGATGAGGTTTATGCCGTGAATTACCGAGGTTATATGCTGCTGATGCGAGATGCGCTTCGCTACTGGATCAAAAACGGAAAAAAGGGCAATATTGTAAATATCTCATCAGAAAGCGCCATCCGTTCTCATCAAAAATTTTCTTTGTACGGTGGGATAAAAGCGGCAATTCTGCGGAGTACGGGAAACGTGGCGTTGGATGCTGCGCCGTACGGCATTCGGGTCAATTGTATTTTACCAGGAGCGATTGATACGTTCACAGAGCAGGTGATCCAAGACGAAGAGATTCCACAGTCTGAAGTCATACACCGCAGAAAATTTGGCGACGAGATTCCCCTGCGTCGGCTGGGAAGGCCCGAGGAAATAGGAAACGCGGTACTGTGGCTCGCATCCGAGGAAGCTGCCTACATCACGGGAGCAACCTTGGTTGTGGACGGGGGTCTTGTCCTTCCGGGAATGACAGACATAACCGTTGAAAAGGATGAAAGCGTATACGGGTGGTGTACGCAAAAACGTCTTTCGGACGAACAAATGGAGAATTGGTAACGCGCCTTCATTCCGCAGATGAAGGCTAGGTATAAAAACAAACAAAAAGGAGTGTAATACAATGAAAAAAGTGATTTCCTTTGCCATGTCTATGATGCTGGGAGCGTCGTTGCTGTACGGCTGCACCTCTGGCACAGCGAGTACATCTCTGCAATCTGAAGAAACGGCATCTTCTTCCTCTTCAGCCAGCGATTCAACGGAAGAGGAAAGCTGCATGATCGGAATGTCCGTTCCCTCCATGAACAATCCCTACTTCATTTATATTGAGGACATCATCAAGAGCAAGGTGGAAGCAAATGGGGATACGTTTGTGAGCTTTGACCCACAATACGATCCCATGAAACAGATCTCTCAAATTGAAGATATGATCACACAAGGGATAGATGTATTGATCCTGTGCCCATACGATTCCCAGGGAATTCGCCCGGCACTGGAGGCTTGCAAGGAAAAAGGTGTACTTGTGGTGAATTTTGATAACCGGGTCATGGATACAGACCTTGCTGATGCCATCCTGGTCAGCGATAACTATAACGCCGGCAAGGTCGTCGGGGAACGTGTGAATGAAGATTTCCCGGATGGAGCCAAGGTCGCCATTCTCAACAGTCCTGTTGGGGAGTCAACGATGGATCGTGAAAACGGATTTAAAGAAGCTTTGAACGATAACATCGAGGTGGTTGCGATTCAGGATGGGAAAGGAGAACTGCAGACCGCGATGGAACCCGCGGAAAATATTCTCCAGGCTCACCCCGATTTGGATGCGTTCTTTGCCGTTACGGATCAAGCCGCCCTTGGATGTGTCGCCGTATTGGAAGGAGCCGGAAAAGCGGGGCAAGTGCATGTGTATGGAATCGACGGTTCTCCCGATGGGAAAAAGGCTATGCAGGACGGTACGATGCATGGCTCTGGCGCTCAGTCTCCCAAGGGGCTTGCGGAAGGGTCGGTAGACCTTGCATACCGCCTGCTGGCAGGGGAAACATTTGAAAATGAAGAAGTGGTTGAAACGTTCTTAATCAGCCCTGACAATCTTGACGAATACGGTGTAGATTCTTGGCAGTAAACAAACAGTAAGGCAGGACACTTGGGCCACCTTTGAACTACTGGAAGCAGAGGTGGCCCATCCTGAGGTGGGCTGTCGCCAAAACACGAGAAGAAGGTGAATGGATTGGCGGAACTATTGTTGCAAATGAAAAACATCCACAAAAAATTTCCTGGTGTTTACGCATTAAAAAATGTAGACTTCGACCTTAAATCTGGAGAAGTCCACGCTCTGCTGGGGGAGAATGGAGCGGGAAAATCTACCCTTATCAAAGTGCTGGGCGGAATTTATCGTGCTGAAGAAGGAAAAATCGTCATCCAAGGGAAGGAAACGCTTATCAATAGTGTTGCCGATGCCAGAGAAACAGGCATCAGCATCATTCACCAGGAAATTATGCTTGTGCCCAATATGACGATTGCCGAAAACATCTTTATGGGCAGAGAACCCACGACCAGGTCAGGTGGAGTCAACTACCGGAGAATGAATACCGAAGCGCAAGCTCTGATTGACGGGTTCGGTATGAATATTGATGCCTCCCGAAAAGTGGCGACATTAAGTATCGCTCAACAGCAGATGGTAGAGATAGTTAAGGCTATTTCGGCTAAAGCAAAAATCGTTGTGATGGATGAGCCGACATCTTCTCTTACAGATACGGAAGTAGAGCACCTGTTTGCATTGATTAAGCAGTTGAAGGCACAAAATATCGGGATCATTTATATTTCGCATAAACTGGAAGAACTGTTTCGTATCTGCGACAGAATAACGGTAATGCGCGATGGTGAGCGAGTCGGAACGGTTTCTACTGAAAAGACCAACCGGAACGAGCTTATCAAAATGATGGTGGGACGAACATTGGATGAATATTATATCCATACGGAACGCCCGCTTGGGGATCGTGTGCTGGAAGCAAAACACATAAGAGGGAAGAGCGTAAAGGACGGAAGTTTTTTCCTGAGGAAGGGAGAAATTCTGGGCTTTGCAGGATTGATTGGATCTGGCCGGTCAGAACTTATGAAAAGCATGATCGGGATTGAGAAGCGGACTGGTGGTGAAGTATATGTCGGAGGAAAACCAGTCATGTTAAACGGCATATCAGATGCACTGAAAGTCGGTGTGGCTCTGGTTCCGGAAGACCGAAAGAAAGAGGGACTTGTTCTAAAAAATTCTGTAGGCTTCAATTTGACACTGGCCGTCCTCGGAGAGTTTATCCGTGGCATTCATGTGGATCGGAGCAAAGAAGAAAAGATTATCGATCAATATGTAGATGCAATGTCAATCAAGGCGTCCTCCAGCAGGCAACGGGTTGGCAACCTGTCCGGGGGAAACCAGCAGAAAGTGTTGATTGGCAAGTGGTTGGCTAGCCATCCCCAGATATTGATTCTGGATGAACCTACCAGAGGTGTGGATGTAGGAGCAAAAGCCGAGATCTATGCGATCATCAATGCACTTTCTGAGCAAGGGGTCTCGATTATTATGATCTCCTCTGAACTGCCAGAAATTATAGGAATGTGTGATAGGATTTATGTGATGAGCGGCGGCCGGGTGACCGGTGAATTAAATAGAGGCGCCTTTTCGCAGGAAACTATTATGAACTATGCCACGGGAGGGAAATAGAATGAATACGGAAGTGATAAATCATAGTTTTTCCGCACGGGTAAAGAAAGGTATCACGACTTACTTTAAGGAAAATTTGGCCATTCTGGTGGCTTTTATAATCCTTTGTGTGGGGCTTAGCATTGCAACGCCAGCATTTTTTACCAAGGACAACATTTTGAATGTGTTGCGGCAAGTGGCGACCAATAGCAACTTAGCGATCGGGCTTACCATGGCGATCATTATCGGGGGTATTGACCTATCAGTTGGCGCGATCCTGGCGTTTTCGGGACTGCTTTGTGCCAGTTTTATCTCGGATGGTATGAATTTGGGATTGGCAGTATTGCTCGCCTTTACGCTTGGGGCTTTGTTTGGCCTATTGAACGGCCTGATCATTGCCTACACAAATATGCCGCCCTTTGTGGTCACTTTGGCCACCCAAAACATTGCCCGCGGCATCGTAAACGTCTATGCAAACGGACAACCAATCAGTGCAAGGAATCCTGTTTTTAACTTTTTGGGTGTTGGCTACTTTTTGGGCATACCGCTGCCGGTCATTTATTCATTTGTATTGCTGGCGGTTATGATTTTGATTTTGGGAAGAAGTAAATTTGGAAGACAGTTATACGCGGTTGGAGGAAACGAAGAAGCTGCCCGATTTTCGGGAATCAATATCAAGAAAGTCAAAATCATTGTATATACCCTGTGCGGTGCCCTCGCTTCCTTTTCGGGAATAATTTTGGCAGCACGTATGTATTCTGGCCAGCCAACTGCCGGGGATGGTTTTGAGTTGGATGCTATTGCAGCGTCGGTGTTGGGTGGTGTTTCGTTCTCCGGTGGCGTAGGAAAATTGGGGGGAACGATTATTGGTGTTTTGGTATTGGGCGTTTTAACAAACGGATTGAATCTGCTGAATATCAATTCCTTCTGGCAATATATCATCAAAGGAATTATTATTCTTCTGGCGGTTTATCTGGACATTTTAAAAAAGCGACGTGAGAAAGATTGAAAAAAATTTTGATGGAGGTAGCAAAAGCATGGAACGCAAAAAAGTGATCATTACTGCTGGGAACCGCGGAATCGGGGCTGCTATTGCAGTAAAGTTTGCACAAGCAGGATATGATGTCTCTCTCAGCTACGCACATTCCCGAGAGTCGGCAGAGGAAGTGGCTGAAAAAGTGAGGGCATGTGGCGGAAGGTGTTTCCTCCACAAAGCCGTTCTGGAGGAAGAAGGTACGGCAGAAGCATTTATCCACGAGTCTATTCAAGAGTTGGGAGGCGTGGATGTATTTGTAAACAATGCAATCCGTCCAGGTTTGGGTGGCGGCTTGCTGGACATTGATACGGTGGAAATGGATAAATTGATGCGTGCAGATTTGCGAGCGGCAATTTTGTGTAGCCGGGAAACCGCGCGGTATATGGTAAAACACAACGTGAAAGGCTGCATCATTGTCATTTCGTCCATGCGGGCTGAAAGGGCTATGCCCAATGCCGGCTTATACAGTGGGTTTAAGGCCGGCCTTAATCAGATGGTAAAATGTTTCGCGCTGGATCTTGCTCCGTTTGGGATTCGTATGAATGGGGTTGCACCGGGAGCAATCAAGGTGCGCACAAATGCGGAATTGCTGGCGACAGGTATGCCCGAGAAGATCGTTCAGGCAAAGGATGAGTTTGCCGAGCGTGTCCCCTTGGGGAGAAAAGGCAAACCAGAGGATATTGCAGAAGCAGTCTTTTTTCTGGCCTCCGATAAAGCTTCGTATATTACAGGAGAGACGTTGCTGGTTGATGGTGGATTAACCATTCCAGGCTTTCCTGAAAGTGTTGGCCCAGCAGGGACGGATGCCTATACATGGGGATACATTCCCAGACCGGAAACTTGGACTTGGGCGGATCAGTATTGACATGGGGGGTGGAGACATGAAACGGCGAGTGTATGTGGGTACATATACAGGCGGAAATCAAAGTGACTCGCCTTTAACAGGGAGTAAGGGTATCTATGCCTTTTCTCTACAGGATGATGGGAAAGGGCTGTCTTTCACGGGATGCTACAGCAATAATGATATAGATCCTGGTTTTTTGGTATACCGAAATGGATACCTGTTTGTGGAAAATGAACGAAAAGATCGGGCTGTTTTGCATAGCTACCGAGTAGAAGAAGATGGTTCACTTATTTTTGTCGATGCAGTAGAAACAACAGGATCAAAGTGTGCCCATGTGTGTGCGGATGCTTTTGGTTCGTATGTATTTGGTGCAAATTATGCGAGCGGGAGTGTACTGGTCACCCGTAGTGACGAAAACGGACAATTGACCATGACGGATCTTGTACAACATTATGGGCACAGTATAGTGCCAGTCCGGCAGGATGCGCCGCGAGCACATGCGGTCATTCAGACGCCGGACGGAACAGGGGTCATCGTACCAGATCTCGGGACGGACAAATTGGTAAACTACAAATTGGACCGAAAGTCGGGAAAACTGGTTCGGAATCCCAATCAGCCAGTTGTACAAGTCGCCTCTGGAGAAGGGCCCCGTCATTTCGTCTTTCACCCTTGTGGGCGGTATGGATATCTGCTTACAGAAATCGGAAACCATATTTACGTATATAACTATGACGGTAATCAAGGGATTCTGACCGAGAAGCAATGCGTTTCCACTTTGCCGGAGAAATTTTCTGGCACTAGTTACGCGGCAGAACTGATTGTATCAAAAGACGGCCGTTTTCTGTATGCCTGCAATCGAGGGCATGACAGTATCGCGGCCTTCTCGATTGATGAGACAGGCAAACTGCATGCGCCAGATTTTTGGCCCTGTGGAGGGAAAGGCCCTCGCCATATCTGCTTTGGGCCGGAAGAACATACGATCTTCGTTGCCAATAAAGAATCGAATCAGATCAGTATCATGGAGCGAAATGAACAGACAGGTGCGATTGGTAATGTGCTCGCTACAGCAGATGTTCCTGCACCGGCTTGTGTGGTGATGATATGAATACGATACGAGAAAAAATCAAAAAGAATCAGCCGCTGGCCTGTGCGTTTTTGCGAATGCCAGAACCGTCTTCGGCTGAGATCATGGCGGTCAATGGGATCGACTTGATCGTGATTGACTGGGAACATTATCAGCACAATAGCGAGACGATGGTAAACATTGTGCGCGCGGCAGATGCTTATGGCACGGCCTGCCTGGTTCGAGTAGCTGATGTTCGTCCTGCGGTAATCGGACGATTGATGGATATGGGCGCAGCCGGGATCATGCTGGCAGACGCACAGGATGCCCAGCAAATCAAAGAGTTGGTAGACGCTGTAAAATATTATCCCGTCGGGCACCGGGGTGTCAGCACCGACTCCCGCGCAGGGAAATACGGGCACCTCATTTCGGATTCAACACAATATGGCGAGATCGTCAATCAGGCAACAGTGATTGCGGCTATCATTGAGACCAAGAGCGCCGTAGATGACTTGGAGAACATTTTGTCGATCCCCGAGCTGGACATTGTGTCAGTAGGAACAGCTGATTTAAGTTATGCTTTAGGTTGTCCGGGCCAAAGCAATCATCCGGATTTGCTCCGCTGCAAGGAAAACGTATATAGGAAGATCTTAAGCTCTGGTAAGATGGCGTTGGATAAGAGCTTTACAGAAGAAGATCTGCGTGACAGATACAAAGCCGGCATCCGCTGTTTTTATGTGGGGTCAGATATGTCGATCCTAAATAAGGGATTGTGGGAAGCCGTAACCCCATTACGGAAAATAAAACTGATGTAAGATGGACTTGCCGTAACCGCCTAAGGATCTCCTGTCATAAAAATGGCAGCACAAACAGACCCATGTCGCCATGAACCTGTTTTGGAAAGTAGGACAATTAAATGTCAGCAGAGGAAGTCCTCAACGACGTCCATAAGCTGGCAGGGATCGAGCCTGCCAAGAGTGCAGCGAATCGCCAGGTTCAGAACTGCTTTTCCGTCCGTAGAAGCGTCCGGGATGAAGAGCAACGGCTTTGTGCCAGCTCGCAAATCCCAAACGCCGATTCCAAACGAGATATATTCACCCAAGTCGGGGTCAAGCAGTCTCTGCTTCTTCACCCAATACAGATACATCTCGTTCCTCCTGTTGCAATGCCTGCTTCAAATAGCAAAGCGGATTGAGCCGCAGTTTCCAGCAGATAAGCAGGAAATATCCTGTTTTGGGGATATGTCCATAACTTTCAATGAGTTTGTACTCACCGATGGATATGTCCAGATATTCCGCCATACGTTCCTGACTGAAGCCGCGCTTGGATCGCTTTGCGTGTACATCCAGATCCAGGGAGCGCTGCCGGGGCAGAATGGGATATTTAGGGGCTCGAAATGTCATACAAAAATCCTCCTATTACAATAAATTTGGACAGGAAAGCCGGGCATCCAGTCCGGCTTTCTTTCCATTTCATGCCTAAGCTACAATAAGGGGAGCAACTGGCTGACCAATGCCTCCCTGGGCTTCTATGTCCGTAACAAAGACTGTCAGCCATCCCCTTATTGCAGCGTTCGATTTGAGCAGGTTGAGCCTTGGAGTTTGCGTCACCCAATAGATTGAATCGGCAATGAGAAAAAGATGGATTCCGGTTGCAAATTCGTGTAGGAGGAATGCAAATGAACTCTGTAGGTATCGACATTTCCAAAGGCAGGAGCACAATTGCCGTCATGCGTCCCTTTGGAGAGGTCGTCATCTCACCCTTTGAAGTCCGTCACACCGGCAGTGAACTGAGCGAGCTGGCAAGGCAGCTCAAAAGCCTGGACGGTGAGACTCGTGTGGTCATGGAGGCCACAGGAAATTACCATGCGTCGGTGGCAAAGCTGCTCCACGACGCGGGACTATATGTTTCCGTTGTCAATGCAAAGCTGGTGCATGACTACGGGAACAACGAATTACGGCGTGTTAAAACCGATAGGAAGGATGCTGTCAAACTGGCTAACTATGGCCTTGACCGCTGGCTTACTTTGCCGAGGTATATCCCAGAGGAAGATACCCGGCTGCTGCTGAAGAACTGCTACCGCCAGTACCGGCAGTATTCCAAGGTGCAGACGGTTCTGAAGAACAATTTGATCTCGCTGCTGGATACGGTGTTTCCAAACGCCAACCGTCTGTTTTCAAGCCCAATCCGTGGGGATGGGAGTGAAAAGTGGGTGGATTTTGTGGCTGAATTCTGGCATTGCCGCTGCGTCAGCGAGAAATCCGAAAGGGCTTTCACAAGCAAATACCTGCGTTGGTGCAGGAAGCACGGCTACAACTTCAGTGAAGCAAAGGCGCACACAATTTACGCCGAAGCCAGCGGACATATCGGTGTTATGCCAAAGTCCGAAACAACGAAACTGCTCGTGGAACAGGCTGTATCCCAACTCAGAGCGACTTCTACCGCGCTTGCGGCTCTCAAACACGAAATGCAATCATTGGCTTCCCAGCTGCCGGAATATCCCGTTGTCATGGGCATGTTCGGCGTAGGCCCGACTCTGGGACCGCAGCTCATAGCTGAAATCGGGGATGTGCGCCGCTTTTATTCCAAGAAAGCGCTCGTAGCCTACGCTGGGCTGGATGCTCCACCAAACGATTCCGGTGATGTGACCGGCAGGCACAAATCCATGAGCAAAATTGGTGCATCGTCTTTACGGCGGACACTCTTTCTTGTTATGAGCGTCTATTTGCAGACCGCACCGCTGGATGAACCGGTCTACCAGTTCATGGACAGGAAACGCGCCGAGGGCAAGCCCTACCGCGTCTACATGATGGCTTCCGCCAACAAGTTTCTGCGGATCTACTACGCCACTGTAAAAGCCTATTTGGAGTCATTGGAACACACCGCCTGATCTTCGCCATAAAGCATTGGCTGGCCGCCGTTTCATTTTGAGATGCAAAGCGGCTTGGTGCGGTGCGGCCTTTTTACAAGCTGCATTGCCTTGAAATTTCTACTTGACTTTTCTTAGCAGGTCTTTGTTCGACCGTTCAAACGGCCGCCAAAGGCAGGGTATCTTGTAAGAAAATGTCAGTCCAGACATGGATATGTACTTTTTTACAGATCGGTCAGACTTTTTAAGAACAACATACAAAAAACGGGGCAGAGCTCAGCAATTCTGCCCCGGCAAGCGGGTGCGCCTCCCTTATTTGGGAGCGCCTATTCAGTTTTTGCGGCTATCTCCTTGAAACCTTCCTCAACATATTTACCCCACGGCATGACCCAGTCCAGCCGCTCAGGATGGGCACGGAAGTCGAGGTCAGGCAGTTCTTCCAGCGGCATCCTCAGATAATCCCTGGGGAGCAGGCCGTTGGCCTTGGCTGTCTCAACAAGACTGTAAACAATGGCGCTGGCCTTTGCGCCGCGGACCGTATCGCTGAACAGCCAGTTCTTGCGCCCCACCGCAAACGGGCGAACGGCATTCTCCGCCCAGTTGTTGGAAATCTGGCAACGCGGGTCTTTGAGGTAGTTTTCGAGATACGGATGCTGCCCCTGAGCGTATTCTACCGCTTTCTTCAGCTGCCCGGCCAGCGGCTGGGCCGAAAGTTCATCCAGCCAGCACCAAAAAGCCCTGAGAATCGGCGTTTCTTCCTCAAGGCGTGCTTTCTGCCGCTCTCCCGGCTCCAGCTTCATGATTTTATTCTCTTTGGCAGACAGCTGGTCGCAGTAATTGCGGCCCTGCTGTGCCAGGGTGGGCGGTTCATCCGCCTCGACGGTGCTCGGGATGGCCTCCACGAACTTGCGCCGCACATGCGCCCAGCAGCCTCACCGGGTCACCTTGGTCAGCCGGTTGTATCCAGTGTACCCGTCTGTATGCGCATACCCACGGAAATCTCCCAGGCATTTCTCCGCATACTCGCCACTTCGCCCCGGGCGGTACTCGAACAGGATGATTGGCGCAAGCCCGTCGTTCCCGCTGCGGTACACCCACATGTACGACCGGCTGCCCGCAGCCTTGCCAAGCTCTTTCAGTACCTGTACGGTCGTCTCGTCCGCGTGCAGAACGTCCCGCTTCAGCAGAGCCTGGTGCGTTGAGCCTGGCCCCGGCCGACGCGCTGCGCGACCCGGCCCGGCTGGGCCGCGTGCTGGCGCTGGGGCTGCCCAACGGCGTCAGCAGTCTGCTGGCGGGGTGCGCGGGCAGCTTCAGCAACCGCCTGCTGGTTTTGACGGTCGGGTTCGGGGCGGCGTTTGCCGTAGCCTGCTTGATTGGGCACGATGCGCTGCTGCGGCTCTTCCTCTCGGATCCTGAAGCGTTGGCGCTGGGCCGCAGTCTGCTGCCCTGGCTGCTGCTGGGCAGCCCACTGTTTGGCGTGTATTACCT
>ENA-OZFH01000441-OZFH01000441.1-human-gut-metagenome-genome-assembly--contig:-NODE-441-length-17541-cov-6.743852_pt1 | contig 17541 bp, 15 predicted proteins | sample MGYA00245073_ERZ653619 | MGnify/ENA primary metagenome ERZ653619 (study PRJEB26926, sample SAMN06165178) | human gut metagenome | biome: ENVO:00009003; feature: ENVO:2100002; material: ENVO:00002003...
AGATACTGATCGGTCTCGTGGGCTCGGAGATGTGTATAAGAGACAGATCTCCACCACGTCACAAACCGGCTACGCCCACTCAGCAACGGCAACCCAAAACGGCGTCACCTTCACCGTCTCGTGGAACGACGCACCCGCGGGCACCGCGACGACCTTCCACATAACCCAGACCAACGGCTCGTCCCAGGCCAAGGCGCGCATGGACGTGCCCACCTACCGGGACGGCGGCAGCCATGAAAGCGTCTGCGACCCGTCGCGCCCGGCATGGGCCAGCTACTACAGCCTGGGCACCGCGGGCCACGACTTTACCTTCGACTTCACGGCATCGGGCACGTACCGCATCCACTTCTACTTTATGGACAACGACAGATACGACCCCCAAAACGACAAGGGGATCTACTACCTGCGCACCACGGCGGAGGTGACCGTAAACGACGCCGCCCGCCCGAGCGTCACGCAGATCGTCAACAACGCCGTGGCCCAGTGCAGGCAACAGACAGACGGCTCGGAATACGACATGGCCTTGTGGCTCCACGACTGGACGCTCGACCAGCTGGAGTACGACCACAGCCTCAACTGGTGCTCGGCCGAAAGCGGCCTCACGCGCCACCAGGGCACCTGCGAGAGCTACCAGCGCATCTACTCCAAGCTCCTTGACGCCGCGGGCATCGCCAACGGCCGCATCACCGGCAACGGCCACACCTGGAACGCCGTAAAGATCGACGGCAAATGGTGCCAGATGGACCTAACCTGGGACGACACCAACGACAACTGGTATGGGGACCTGGACCAGCGCCTTGCCGTTGCGCGTGCGGTCTGCTCCGACTCCCCCGTGCTTCTGCTCGATGTATGCACATCGGCCCTCGACCCCAAGACCGAGCGAGAAATGCTGGACCGCATGCGAAATCTCGGTCATACCGTCATCATCGTCACGCATCGATCTGCTGCGTTGGAGGTTTGCGATCGGGTTATAGGCCTTGCATCTAAATGGTGATCTGCCGAGCAGGCTCTGCTCCCCAACGCCATGCAACTTACTTCGGATCGGACTCTACACCACTTTCTCGGCACTATCGGCGCGATCGAAATCATAAGTCACATTAAAGCAGTGATTAACACTTATTTCTTCAATGCGCAGGACCACTGCATGAGACCAGCTCTAATCAACGCAAAATAATGGGAAGAGAATTTACGCGCAAGGTATATAGGCCATTTCCAATTATTATATGCAAGCTGAGCGACCCCATTACCAACCACAAGCGCCCAGACGCCCATGCCAGTAAAGGAAATTAAGACATACGACAATACAAAACCTGCAATAGCCGAAACTATATAAGCCGGGAGATAGGGGATTTCATTCGTACTGATAATGTAATTACAACACAATGAATGATGGTTCCAAACCGCAAGATAAACAACCAAGGCGAAATAAAGAAGCCCGTCGGGGGAAAAACCTTTCTTAACTAGGAACAAGACTGGGAAGCCGACAAACCAGACACCGATCGTGCATACAACAATTAAAATCCAATATAGAGACAGACTTTTTTCAATAATTTTTCGTGCAGTCTGAACTTCGCCACCAGCATAAGCAGATTGAAACATTGGAATAAAAGATCGAACGTAGGCGCTGGCAAACCCGTAAATTGCACCGCCAACTTGAATAATTAATGAATACTGAGAGTTAACCTCCACACCAAGAAAATAGGAGCAGAGCAGCGAACTCAACTGAGTGGAAGCATAGCAGCAAAGTTGAACAACGCCGTCCCTCCACGCCAAATAAGCCACTGAAATAAACGTTTCTTTTATTTCAGAAATAGAAACACCCGTACAAGCATCGTTTGCTTTTTTTATCGCCTCTGAGTGAACCTCCAGAAAGCGACCGCAAAAAAATCTCAGCACAATGTCATTAAACAGATAACCGATGGCAGCGCCAATGATGCCAAAACCCATAAACAGCAAAAACGCAGAAACCACAAGCTGCCCAATGCGACCATAAGACTTTGCCCTGCTTTCAGCGGAAATATCCCCGAACCCTCTCAGGCAGGTCGTATAATGAAAAAAGAATAGATTAAAAAACACATCAAAACAAAAAATTAACCATGCGGTCCAACAAGAAAAGGGATCAATAGCACTTGAAATTGAAGAAATGTAGGCAGTTCCAACTGTAGCGGTAAGCATCAGGACAACGCAAGAAATTAACGCGTAAACAATCCGGGATGTTTTAATCAATTTGCCAAGCAGCTCATAGTCTACAGAATCACCAACTTGAGATGAATCGTAGCCGCTCTTGCTAATGCTACGCGCACCGCTAAGACAATAGACAATATTTCTCGCAAAAGTTGGTGTAAAGCCAAATTCAAATAACAGCGTTAAATTCCCAATGGCAACAAAAGTGTACCAGAGACCAAGTTCGGCGTTAGATAAGTAAGCAAGCAGAAACGGAAGAAGAAGGAAGCTGCTCCCCATTGAAAGAACAGTGCTTACATAGTTCCATATAATGTCTGACTTGGTAGTATTAATTTTTGCCATTATTTAGCCATCTCCACAACATCCTTTGATGGCACCCTGGATTGACAGGGCCCCTTATCTGAAAAGGCGGGCAGCGCCATAAGCATAAAGAAATTACATGCTGGATATAACATTCCGCATTCAACAAACCCCATTAGGGAATACAAGACCAAGCCCATGAATGTCACGTGGGCCGAAATACGCGCTTTATTTATCGCTACGCAATAGAAAGCAACAAACGCGGTAAATGGGATCAAACCGTATTGAATAAGTAGTCGACAATATGCATTGTCAAGCATGACTCTTGTTTGTATTAAATAACCACCCGTTGCAGACGGCAGCGAAACTATGGCCGTTAAGTCATTACCAAAAACAGTCAGAGGGTAGTTTTCAAAATAATAGGCGGAATAAAAAATCCGGTTGGTCATTAAATTATCAAGCTGAACAAGACATTTATTGGCACCATGGGACCACATAAAGGGCAGGGCTATACTAATAATCGCCAGAAAAAGCGGTAAAAAAGTAAATAGGGACCCATATGGTTTTGAACGGGGGCTTCTGAATGAAATAACCGAATACAAGGCCATTACGAAAATGCCTGCTGCAGAAGTTTTTGAATCAGCTACGAAAAAAGCAATTGCGAAACAGAAGATGCCCGCAAGACCGCTTCTGCCTTTCAGCTCAAAAATAGAAGCAGAATAAGCAATAAACAAAAGCTGTCCAAAATTATTAGGATGGGCAAAGCCCATCGAATTTCGTACAAAATTGCTACCGCGCGACATTAATACAGAAGGAATGGCACCGACACTATTGAGACCAACAACCATCAATAGCATAAAGACGGACGATACAAGAATAGACCTTGAGATGTAGTATTCAGGGACGTCTTCAGCGCAAAGGCAAAACAGCGCCAACCAAATAATCTGAGGGGCTTTATTTGATTTCAGCGACCCGACGCAAATTAAAATCAGCAGCAAGCCAACTAGCACTTTCACATGAGAAGTCTTTTGTAGTAAAAGCTTCAGCAGTAGAAACGCTAAGGCAAACAACTCAAGGACCAGCGAAAGCACCGCAAGAGAAATCCCAAACACATTGGTAGCATTTACTGATCCAATATAATAGGAAACTGAAAATAAAGCCAAAGCAAAGCTGAACATTACAGCCCCGGCATTTGCTCGTATAATCTCAGTCCATGATCTTTCCACATTAGTCAAATTCAATTAACGTACCCCATAAACAAACTTAGTAAAGCCAATTGCAGCCATAACACGCCTCGCAAGAAGAAGACGGATCGTAATGCGATTTTTCACTTCAGAGATAAATCGACGTGAATAGCGGTGAGAAGCAAAGCCTTCCATTAAATAGCTGAAATACGACTGGCAGACCATATTAGAGACAGGCTTAAAAAGCTGATTCGATTCCAAACGTGCACAATTACGAATCAAAGATAAGACTTCCCTGACTGCAGATTGCTTATATAGTTCGCTTAAATCCGGATTCACGTGACATAGCTCATATAGTTTTACCAGTAAATTATCAACACTCTCGATAGCCGAGATATCAGTATTTCTCGTTACTGAATCACTATTGTTGACATAGCAATAGACCGCCGAGTCCACTACTTTTACACTTTCAGCCAGACGATAAGCATCTACCATAAACAACGCGTCTTCACCGAAACGAATGCCATCTTCAAATTTAAGAAAACAATTCCGGAATAATGATTTCTTAAATATCTTTCCGCAAACGCTTCGGAATACAACACCTTTAGTAAAGCTCGAAAACGGAACTTTATTAACATTATCCCAAAATGCAAGGCTAAGAGAGCATGCTGTTTTCCAGTCGATGCTTATAGCCTTGCCCGAATAATCGCCATGCTCATTCAGTAGAGCCCCGATAACCAAGCTACAGCCATCTGAGGATTCAAGCAACAGCCTAACTGCATTTATAGGCAGCATATCGTCAGCATCAACAAATGCCACCCAATCACCGGAGGCCTCATCGATACCCCTATTACGCGCCACGCATACACCACTATTGTTTTGACTAATCAGCTTAATCCGGTTGTCGCCCTCTGCAATAGCCATAACTAGCTCAGCGCCACGATCTGTCGACCCATCATCAACAATAATTATTTCAATGTTGCTCACACTCTGACGCTGAAGACTATTTAATGTCTTTTGAATCGTTTTTTCAGCGTTATACATCGGCACAATCACGCTCACGAGAGGATTGTCGACCAAGGAAGATTGACAGCAATTTACTTGCTTGCTTGTTGACGTCATAAACAGACGCCCCCCGCAAGCTTATTTGGACGACCCATAGAAATAATTGCTTCAATCCATTCGGCAACATTAAAGGAGCATTTTAAAAATTTATCAGAAATATCAGCCGCATCTGGAACGCCAAATGAACAGACATAAGGTAATCCGTTAAGCTTGGCCTCAATTGCGGCAACACCAAGTCCCTCAAACGAAGCAAGAAATTCAAACGTAGCACATGAGCTGAGGGCCTTTATATACCTACCAACAACGATTTCGGTTCCACCCAGCCCATTTGAAAGGCCAGATACTAAAACCCTAGGCTTATTGTGGTCTAAGGCAGACGAAACCATTAAAAAGCCTTCCTTCCAAATCTAAGTACCGATAGAACAGAGGAGATGAACCAAGACAGCTTGGGTCCAATTACTGGCGCAAGCTTTTTCCGCATTTCAACACGGAACTTCTTAGCGGGTGACAACCAGGTGCCTGAATAATGGTGAATAGAATATGTATCATCAGTAATTTCAAACTTGCCACTATGACTGTCTAGGGGATCAAAATAAGTAGCAGGGTATGCAGTGAAACCATTTAACTGCTGAAATGAACCATCTCTCTTAAGAGCACAACTCACTTCCAGGTAATCAGTTAGTACCCTCGGAGAGGTATCCATAGAGTTGCGGCCTTTTCGCATCTCAAATCTCATAGATTCATATAATTTTGCGACATCGCTCATGACATGGCTTCCGGCCTCAGAACCCATGATGAGGCCGGGATTCAAGAAGATATTATTCTTCATGAATCCCGCAAAAGCCTCATTATCTAAAAGCTCGTCCAGAGGCTTCAGGACTTCGACATCTGTATCGAGAAGGATTCCACCCTCTGAATACAGTATTCTGTAGCGCGCATAATCGCTGACAAACGCCCATTTTTTTGAGGCATATGCCTCACGACAAAATTCACATTGATTTATATCGAAATTGCTTTCGTCCCATCTACGAATTTCCCAATCAGGCATGATCTTCGACCAAGACTCAATGCATTTTCTTTCAAGTTCAGGAAGCTCACTTCCACCGAACCAGATGTAGTGCAGAACTTTAGGAATCATCAATTCCCTTTCGAACAATAGGCTACTTCTTTATGATTTTTTTAACCAGACGCTTCATCGGGTCATAAATTCCAAGCTTTTCGCATGTATGCCTAGCAAAGCGCTCGGCTTTTACTTTTCCGGAATCGGGGAACCACTTATTCATAAGCTCCTCACCATCCAGATTCGCCACATCAGCCATGAATTCATCGCGACGCGGATTCGGCTTCACGGACTTAGTAAGTTCACGAACACCTTCTACTGCAGCCTCAACATCAATCTCCTTCATACGGGCATAGCTTGAGGCTCGATCAAGCAATTCTAGTCCCTCATCGCTTTGGATGAGAACTCGAGTGACGCCTCGATTGTCGTCGAACTCTTTCGAGAGTCGATAAACATCGAAGAAATCCCAGCAAGTCAAATCAGTAACGCGATAACGCTTTTTAAACGGGCATTCGTAACAAATGGTTCGATCTGAAAGATCAGCAAAAAAGGCCCTTAGGTAAGGATCTGTTTCGACACCTTCACTGTACAGCCGTTCACCATACAGAGTCTCGCCTTCGAGCTCGCACATATTTGAATAGCGATAGCCAAACCGTGATTTATCTCTAAAAAGAACGGTCTCACCTTTTACGCCAACCTTTGCGTCAAGCCATTCGACCTGCCGCGCGAACACAGCGCGAGCGGGGTTCGCGCGGCAGACGAAGTCTGCCACGCGTAAATTTGCCGGCTTGCCGCCCAAAAATCGAAGCAGACCTTCGCATTGACAAGGGGTACCAATAAAGAGAACTTCACGTCCAGTTTTTAGTTGTTGTTTGACCTCGGGATACGCAGGGCCAACAACGCTCTGAACATATTTACTGTTGCGGAAGCGCCAAAGTTCATCAACGCTTTCCACAGAAAAATGTCCGACCTTAAGTCGCCCAGGGGCTCCTTCGGCTCGCACAAGCTGTTCACCGCGCAAATAACCTGCACCAAACACAATACCGCCGTTGGCAATCACGGCCTGAGCAAGGGCAGTGAAGGCTCCACCAGAAGTGCTTTCAGCAAGCACCTTTTGATCATTATGCTGGACTAGAAAGGCTCGTTGGGACTTAGGCTCGTCCTTATCAACATTAAGCACTGGGCAAGCCTTTTCGCATAATCCGCAATCAATACACTGGTCAGCATTGACTACGGGGTACTCGCAGCCCTCGGCGTCATATTCCATTGATATGCACTGCTTGGGACATTTTTGAGCACAGGCAGCGCAACCGCAGCATTTACTTTTGTCCGTGATGGAGATCATACTGTTCCCTACAACTCAAGAGCTGATTTAAGCCAATTGGCCGATTCATTCCTATACACATTAAGTCGTTGACGTACTGACACAAAGTCGATTTCATTTGCCATTGCGGCACGGAAAGCATCCTTCGATTCGCAAATACGATCGGAGTTTCCAAGGACACGCAACAATGTATCAATACGTGAGTTCGTAGACTGAGCACCCATATTCTCGTGGCGACGGAACGAGAAGAAGGGCACCTCAAAAATATTTGAGAAAACGCTTCCGTGGAAAGAGTCAGTACAGACATACGAAGCATGGGCAATCAAGTTGACCCACTCAGCCGGACCGGCTTCCCAAGGATAATAATCCGCGTAATCGTCATCAGCCTTAACATACTCATCGGGATGAGCAATGGCGACGATCTTCAAATTATGCTGCTTGGCAAGCTCTTGGGCACATTCACGATTCCATGCATTCTTACCCATGAAATAGCAGAAAACATAGGGCTCGTCAGGAACGTCAATCGAAGAGGAACAAGCAAGGCTTGCCCACTGATCTCTAGCCAGCAGCATCGTAGGGTCGCATACAACAGAGCATCGGACGCCCGTAGCTTTCTCTACCAAATCCGCTCCCGTATCCTCGCGAACAGAAATGGCCGAAAAATCGGAAAGAAAATCTTTTGTTTTACGAAGATATTTTTCAGAAAGGGAAGATACTCCAAAACTAGTGGAATAAGACACCTTGCGGACAGGAGGCTGCACGAAAGATAGTGTAAAGTACCTACCAGCAATGTTAACAGGCAGCCAAAGCTGATCGCTGCCAACAACAACGCTGTCATAATCAGCCACAAGCGCCCCAAGTTCTTCAAACGAAGCGGCTTGAGGAGTAAAACTAAAATGTGTTGACTCGAAAGATGAAAATGCACTTTTCCTCTTTGCCATTTTCTTTCCAAAGTCAGCATCAAGCTTCTGCTTGATGCGATGCTTTACAAAACCCAGCTTTGCACGATAAAGATCTACATCAAATAGATGCTCAAGATAGTAATCATTGCGTCCTTCAGAAATAGCATGACCCAGGCCACGTTTATCAATAGTATTGACTTCAACTCCCAGCTCCTCAAGGGCACGCTGGGTCGCGTACGCCTGAAGAACGCTGCCAAAGTTGATTTTGTCATGACACGACGCGACTGCGACTCGCTTAGAACATGTAATAGTCAAGCTATCCCCTTAATCAACAGAACCTAAATAGGTCATATAACAATCCAATAACACTCTGGCCGCAGCATTAATTTCAAATACCTGCAAACCGGCATCGTCGCCAGGCGCGAAGACCTCTGTGCTCAACTCAATAAGTCTTTCGGCCCACTTTATACAGGAGCTAGAAAGTGATTCAAATTGCATCATGGATGTAACAGCGGTCTCAGAGGTAACGGTATCAGACGCAAGAATGGGTGTATGCGATGCCTGGCATTCAACTCCGACCATTGGGAGGCCTTCATACAGGCTCGGCAGGCAGAAAACATCAAATGCTCGATATAAAGATGCTGCGTCGCTTCTAGTGCCCAAAAACCGAACAGAATGGCTAATCCCCAGACAATCAGCTTGGTCCTTTATCTGTTCAACCAACGGACCAGAACCAACCAAAACTAAAACTGCATCATTACGAATCTTTAAAACCTGATCGAATATATTAAGCAAATATGAGTGATTCTTCTGCTCTGTAAAACGACCAATGTGCCCAATTAGAAGCTGTCCATCAGCAACACCAAGCGATCGCCGCGTCCTTAGACGATCCTCATCATCTGGCGCGAAAACAGACAAGTCGACAGCATTACGCATGACTACAAATTGAGAACTCGATCCAAATAACCATTCACCAGCGAATTTACTACATGCAAAACGGTGAGTCGGATACCGGTTTGATTGCGTTTTCAGCACGGCCTTCAGGGCATTCTTGGCATACTCACCCCTACCACTCGTAGAGTGGCTATGGGCGATACGCACGGGGACACCCGCCTTCTTCGCAGCACGAAGAGGAAAGACCGAAAGCGCGTTGATGTGACTATGGACAATCTTCCAGCCCTCTTGCTTAAAGAGACGCTGAAGCTCTCGCTGGTATTCAGCTACATGCTGATAGGGCGGTATCTCAAAGACCCTGCCACCGAGCGATTCGATCTCGTCACGGGGAACAAGCGTCGAATCGGAATCAACAAGAAAGTCAAACTGCACTTTACCGCGATCGATGTGACGATAGTAATTCATAACGACAGCTTCGACGCCGCCACCAACCATCTTGCCAACAACCTGAGCCACCCTAACCGGTTCAGTCATTTAGCAAGCACCTCCACCGGTAAAGACCTCAACGACCGTGAGGAGAACAATCTTCAAGTCCGTGATGGGGCCCCTCTTGGCGATGTACTCCAGGTCGCGGCGGACCATGCCGTCGAAGTCGGTATCGTTGCGGTCAGTCACCTGCCACCAGCCGGTAATACCTGGCTTCACGGCGAGCCGTTGCAGGTCGTACTCCGTGTACTCGGCAACTTCGTTGGGCAGCGGCGGGCGAGGGCCCACGACGGACATCTGGCCCAGGAACACGTTGAAGAACTGCGGGAACTCGTCGATGGAGTGCTTTCGGATGAACTTACCGATCTTGGTGACGCGCGGATCGTTCTTCATCTTGAACATGGCACCTGAGATCTCGTTCTGCTCCTTGAGCTCGGCGAGGCGCTCGTCGGCATCTCTGTACATGCTGCGGAACTTCCACATGCGAAAGGTGGTTAAACTACCGTCGGGACGGGTGCGGCCCACGCGGATCTGGCTATAGAACGGACTGCCCTCGCTCTCCAGGCGAATGAGCGCCGCCAGCACCAAGCTGGGAATCGCGATTACGACGAGCACAGCACCGCTGAACATGATGTCGAACGTGCGCTTGACGGCACGGTAGGCTAGGCGCGAGCGATCCCAGTCCATAATGGATTGCATGGCCTTGTAGCGGCCGGCGCCCTCACGCCGGTCCATGGCCTGAGCAATCAGTACCGCCCCCGCGGGCACGTTGCTCTCTGTTACTTCTTTAGCAGCCACAATAAAACTTACGTCCCTGTCCCCAGGACCCCCCCGTCTATGAATTCAAAATGCGAACGAATTGCCGGCGCAACGTCTCCCTTACGTTTTGCTGGGAACGTCGAGCGGCAGCAGCTCCCTAAAAGCGGAATCGCCTTCGCCCACGTCTACCAGACACCAGCGTTTATGACGGTCGATCTTCTTTACACGGGCCTCTTGCCCCACCAAGGGACCCTGCTCTATGTGCAGCACGCCGTCTTCTATGCGCGCAACGCTGTTGCGCACCACGCCGTCGTCGTCCAGCACGCTGCGGTACCAATCCTGGGCATCGTCTGGCATGGGCATGTACGCCCGCTCCCTACTACCGGCGATGCGACAGCCAAAGCTCAACTGGGCCAGGGCCCTATCGAGCGTGGCGGCATCGTGCGTGGCGACGAAGAAATATTCCTTGTACATGGGTTTGGTTTGGAGCGACCAGGCGCCGTCCCGCTTAAACCAGAACTCCTTTTGCATCACAAAAGCGTCCTGCATAAGGTCGTGCGGGATAATGCGGCGGACCTTTTCGCAGGTCTCGCGCTCTTTTCCATTGGGGGTGTGGACCAGATACCAGCGGACGCAGCCGTGCTGGCTGTTGGTGGTGGCGCCGTTAAATGCGCCTGGCAGCTGCTCCTGACGCCGTGCCGTCTGTTCCATGTTCTCGCCCCCTCTTTTGGCTTTGCGATGCACGCAAATGCAGGGGCGTTTAGAACAGGCTTCTCGCTCGCAGCTAGGCGCAGTCGCAAAAGTACAGGTTTTTGTATCTTTCGACAGATGACATTATACGTGCAATTAATCAGCGTTTGCCCAGATTACGCAAAATGTACTGCCATTAGGTGCATCTCCATACCCCTCCATAAAAACCTGTACCTTTTTGTGCAACAAAAAAAGCCGCTCAACCAGCGGTTTTTCTTATTTCGGCATGAAAAAAGGCGACCGCCCTGTGTGGACGGTCGCCTTTGTTAATTGTTGTGAAGCTTGCCTTAGGCGCGAGTCTTGATCTCCTCGAGCACCTTCGCAACAAACTCGTCAACGCTCATCTGAACGGTCTCGTTGGAGCGATCGCGGACGGAAATGTTGCCGGCCTCGACCTCCTTCTCGCCCAGGATGAGCATATAGGGCACGCGGTCGATGCTGCGGGCCTCGCGGATCTTGTAGCCGATCTTCTCGTCGCGGTCGTCGCAGACCACGCGAATACCGGCCTCCTCCAGCTTGGCGCATACCTCGTGGGCGTAGTCGCGGCTCTTCTCGGAGACGGGAAGCGCCTTGACCTGCACGGGAGCCAGCCAGGTGGGGAACTTGCCCGCAAAGTGCTCGATTAGAATACCGATGAAGCGCTCGATGGAGCCAAAGCATACGCGGTGCAGCATGATGGGGCGCTTCTTGGTGCCGTCAGCGTCCACGTACTCCAGATCAAAGTTGAGCGGCATCTGGAAGTCGAGCTGGACGGTGCCGCACTGCCAGGTACGACCGAGCGAGTCCTCCAGGTGGAAGTCGATCTTGGGGCCGTAGAAGGCGCCGTCGCCCTCGTTGACCTCGTAGTCCATGTGCAGCTGCTCCAGAGCGGTGCGCAGGCCCTCCTCGGCGCGAGCCCAGTCCTCGTCCGAACCCATGGAGTCCTCGGGGCGGGTGGAAAGCTCAACGTGGTACTTAAAGCCAAACTTCTGATACACGGAGTCGATGAGGTTGACCACGCCAACGATCTCGTCGGTCAGCTGATCGGGACGCACAAACAGGTGGGCGTCGTCCTGGTTAAAGCAGCGCACGCGGAACAGGCCGTGCAGGGCGCCGCGCAGCTCGTGGCGGTGCACCAGGCCAATCTCGCCGGCGCGAATGGGCAGCTCGCGATAGGAGTGCGGCTTGGAGGCGTACACCAGCACACCGCCCGGGCAGTTCATGGGCTTAATGCAGTACTCTTCGTCGTCGATGACGGTGGAGTACATGTTGTCCTTGTAGTGGTCCCAGTGGCCCGAGGTCTTCCACAGCTGCTTGTTCATGATGAGCGGCGTGGAAATCTCCACGTAGCCGGCCTTGTGGTGGATCTCGCGCCAGTAGTCCAGCAGGGTGTTCTTAAGGATCATGCCGTTGGGCAGGAAGAACGGGAAGCCGGGGGCCTCGTCGCGCATCATAAAGAGATCCATCTCGCGGCCGATCTTGCGGTGGTCGCGCTTCTTAGCCTCCTCCAGCATGTGCATGTGCTCGTCGAGCTCTTCCTTGGTGGCAAAGGCGACGCCGTTGATGCGGGTGAGCATCTTGTTGTCCTTGTCGCCCTTCCAGTAAGCGCCCGAGACGCCGGTGAGCTTAAAGGCCTTGAGGGCCTTGGTGTAGCAGATGTGGGGGCCGACGCACATGTCGATATAGTCACCCTGCTGGTAGAAGGTGATGCGAGCGTCGTCGTCCAGGTCGCCGATGTGCTCGACCTTGTACTTCTCGCCGCGCTCCTCCATAAGGGCGATGGCCTCGGCGCGGGGCTTCTCGTACACGGTGAACTTGAGGTTTTCCTTGACGATCTTCTTCATCTCGGCCTCGATCGCGGGGAAGTCGTCCTCGCTGATCTTAACGCCCTCGGGCAGGTCGACGTCGTAGTAGAAGCCGTTGTCGGTCGCGGGGCCGTAGGCAAAGTCGGCCTCGGGGTACAGGCGCTTGATGGCCTGCGCCATGATGTGCGCGGCGGAGTGGCGGATGACGTGCGTGACCTCGTCCTGCGGGAGCTCGGCCACCGAACCGTCATTGTAGAGTGCCTTCATGGGTATGTTTTCTCCTCTCGGATGCCTGATGCAAGTGCGTGCGATGCGCTCGGCGTTTTTGACTTGCATCATTATATGCAGGTTGCCTTGGTATACAAGCGCCCGCCGCACCTTAATGGCACGGCGGGCGATTTTCTACGCATGCTTCATCGTGTGGGGCGGGGCTGTGGGGCGCGCGTGGCTTGCGGCGTGCCCGGGACTTGCGGCCGGCCCGGCGATGGATGCGTTACTGGATGCGAGTTCGGCAGTAGGGGCAGACCTTCCAGTGCGCGTCGAGCGGGCGATGGCAGCTGGGGCACACGTTGCGAACCTGGGTGTCGCACACGGGGCAGACCACAAAGTCCTTCTCGATGGGTGCGCCGCACTGCGGGCAGGTGCCATACTGGGCAAGCTGGCGCTCGCGCAGGGCCATGTCCAGCTCCTGCTCCTCACGGTCGGCCGCATAGGAGTGCGGGCGCAGGACCAGGTAGGCGATGAGGCCCACAAACGGGATGAGGGCGATGATGCCCCATGCCACGTAGGCGCTAGCGCCGCGGCGGCGAGCGTCGATGAACACATAGACGACCGACAGCACGTACAGGGCGATGATAAAGCCAACAAAGGCATAGACGACGCCCATGAGCTGCGGCGACATGAGCTCGTTGATGTATTTGGACATTGAGGTGTACCTTTCGGAATAATTACAGTCCGGTCAAGTTTACCACGGGGTTTGTTTATATGGGACCACGGCAGGGTACGGGGCTGGCGCGGACACAAACATCTCAATCTGTAACGATTAAGAGCGGAATTCTTTTCTAACTGTTACAGATCGAGACGAACGGAGGACCCGCCAGACTAACGTCTCGATCTGTAACATCTGTAACCCAAATCCTCGTCTAACTGTTACAGATCGAGGCGAACGGTTGCCGCAGTTGTCGGCAGACGAGGTTGTCGACGTTGCAGGGTCTCCCCTCGCCTGCCGTTGGCGGGTGTTGCGGGGCTGTTCGCCGCATTGCCGCTGCGCTGGGGATGTGCAGACCGTAGGATAGTCCTATTGACAGCCTGTCAACTCGTCTGGGAGGCACTGTGACAGAAACGTTTGATATCGCGATTGTAGGCGCGGGCATCACGGGATGCGCCATCGCGCGGCAGCTTGCGCGCTATGACCTGTCCATTTGTGTGGTCGAAGCGGCCAACGATATCGCGCTGGGCGCCTCGAAGGCCAACGGTGGCTTGGTGCACGCCGGCTACGATCCGGCGCCGGGCACGGTCAAGGCGCAGGTCAACGCCCGTGGTTGCGAGCTATATGGCACATGGGCCCAGGAGCTAGGCTTTTTGTTCCGCCGCACCGGGTCGATGGTGCTGGGTTTCAACGACGAAGACCGCGCGCACCTGGAGAAGCTGCGCCAGAATGGCCTGGCCAACGGCGTGCCCGCGCTGTCGATTATCGGCCCCGAGCACATCCACGAGCTGGAACCGCGCGCGAGCGCCGAGGCAACGAGCGCGCTGTGGTGCCCTTCGACCGGTTACGTCGACCCGTTTGAAGTGGCCATCGCCGCGCTGGAAAACGCCGTTGCCAACGGCGTGACGTTTATGCGCTCCGCGCCGGTGGAAGCCATTGAAGTCGCCGACTCGGATGACGGAGCCGCGCGCTTTACGCTGGCGACCCCCACTGGCAACGCGCGCTGCCGCTACCTGATCAACGCCGCAGGCAACGGAGCCGCGGACATCTCGCACATGGCCGGCGCCGAGGAGTTTCAGATGGTCTGGCGCCAGGGCAACATCGTGGTGCTTGACAAGGAGCCGCGCACGCTCATGCCGCTCTACCCCGTGCCGACGCCGGTGTCGAAGGGCGTTATCGTGACGGGCACTGAACACGGCAACACCGTGATCACCGCAACCGCCGCTGTGCGCGAGCCGGGTGACACGCAGACCTATGCGAGCGATGTGAACGCACTGCTGACCGGCGCGCGCAAGCTGGTGCCCGATCTGGACACGCGTCGCGTGGTGCGCGCATTTGCCGGCGGGCGTCCGGTCATTCAGGGAACGAACGACTTCTTTATTGGACAGTCGGCCGTGGTGCCGGGGCTTTTCCAGGCGGCAGGCATTCAGTCGCCGGGCGTGGCGAGCGCGCCGGCCATTGCCGAGCGCATGGAGCTTGTGATGCGTGAGGCGGGCGTGGAGCTGCACGAGCGAGCGGACTGGAACCCAATTCGCCGCGCGCCGGACGACTTTGACCGCGTGCCGCTCGCGCGCAAGGAAAAGCTGATCGAGTCCGATCCCGCGTGGGGGCAGATCGTCTGCCGCTGCGAAACGGTGCCGGAGGCCGAGATCGTGGCCGCGATTCGACGCCGCCCGGGCGCGGTTTCGGTCGAGGGCGTCAAGCGCCGCTGTCGTGCCGGCATGGGTCGCTGCCAAAGCGGCTTTTGCCAGATCCGCGTGGTGGCGATCCTTGCCCGCGAGCTGGGCTGCGACCCCAGCGAGGTGCTGCTGGAGGACACAGGTTCTTGGCTGGTTGAGGGACCGCTGAAGGGGGTGCGCTAGCATGGCGACACTTGATTCGCGCGCTGGACGCGCGAAAGCAGGAGCTACCGAGGCGGTGCAGACGCAGGTCTTCGACGTGGTCGTTATCGGCGGCGGACCTGCCGGCATGGCCGCCGCGTTAGCCGCGCATAAGGCCGGAGCGCGCGTGGCCATCGTGGAGCGCGAGCAGCACCTGGGCGGCATCCTGCGCCAGTGCATCCACCCCGGCTTTGGGCTGTCACACTTTAAGCAGGAGCTCACCGGCCCCGAGTATGCGCAGCGCTTTATCGACCAGGTGCGCTCGACCGACATTGCGCTGTTCCTGAACAGCATGGTGATTGGGATTGATTCAGGCGAGCCTACGAGAGCCACCGCGGTCCATACCGTCACGCTCATGAGCCCTACCGGCATGCTGCAGCTTACCGGACGCGCGGTCGTCCTTGCCATGGGTTGCCGTGAGCGCACCCGCAGCGAGATCAAGATCCCCGGCAGCCGTCCCGCCGGCGTTTTTACGACCGGCCTAGCGCAGCGATACATCAATATCGAAAACCTCAAACCCGGCTCGCGCGCCGTCATTTTGGGTTCGGGCGATATCGGGCTGATCATGGCACGTCGCTGCACGCTCGAGGGGATTTCGGTCGAGGGCGTGTACGAGCTCATGCCGTACGCCAACGGTCTGCGCCGCAACGTCAAGAACTGCCTGGACGACTTTGGCATTCCGCTGCATCTGTCTACCACAGTCACGCGCGTGATCGGGCGCGACCGCGTGGAAGCCGTCGAGGTGAGCCAGGTCGACGAGCACTTAGCGCCCATTGCCGGGACGGAGCGCATCGTTCCGTGCGACACGCTGCTGCTATCGGTGGGGTTGATTCCCGAGAACGAGCTTTCGGTTGCCGCAGGCGTGGAGCTTGACCCGCGCACGCGCGGCGCCGTGGTGGACCAGAGCCTGCAAACGGGCGTGCCGGGCATCTTTGCCTGCGGCAATGTGCTGCACGTACACGACCTGGCCGACAACGTGACGACCGAGTCCGAGCGTGCCGGTGCGGCTGCGGCGGCGTGGGCGTTGGGCGGCGCCGAGGCGTACGCTGCAGACACGGGCTGGGAGCTCACGGTCTCCCCTGCCGGCATCGCGGGCTACGCGCTGCCGGGACGCATTACGGCTGCGGCACTCACCAAACTCAACTTCCGCGTGCGCCGACCCGTCGACGCCGCCCGCGTGAGGATCTTGGCCGACGGCGAGGAACTGTTCGCCGGCAAGGTCCGGCCGTTTAAACCGAGCGTAATGGAAAGCTTCCCGCTGACGGCAAAGGTGATTCAACGCGCACTCGACCTGGGTGCCAGCGAGATTGTCCTGTCCGTCGATCCCATCGAGGAGGCATAGCTCATGAGCAATAATGCAATCGATACGCTGCAGTTCAACTGCACCACCTGCCCATCCGAGTGCCTCCTAACCGTGGAGGTCAAGCGTGATGCCAATGGCTCCGTGGTAGAGGTCCGCTCCGTGACCGGCAACAGCTGCCCGCGCGGTGATAAGTTCGCACACCAGGAACTCACCTGCCCCATGCGCGTGCTCACCACAACTGTGGCCGTATCCGGCGGCGACGAGGCGCTGCTGCCCGTGCGCACGGCCGAAGCCATCCCGCTGGCACTCCACGCCCAGGCCATAAACCTCATCCGAGGCCTAGTCGTCAACGCCCCCATCCGCATGGGCGACGTCGTGCTAGAGAACCTCCTAGACACCAACATCGACCTCATCGCCAGCATGGACATCGACCGAGTCTAAGTAGCTAATTAGGGACGGGGCTCTTTTAGCTACCCAGCCATCCACCCTGCCCTCCTCAGTTGCGGTGAAATAGTTCCTGATTTCCGCCAAAACCCCGGTATCCAGGAACTATTCCACCGCAACTTTTTTTGGAATCGTTATTTAGCTTGTGCCTACTTTAGTGCCATTTCAAAACTATGCCGGATTACGGGGCTGGCTCGGAGACCTCCATCCATACCGGCCATTTTCAAGTTTTGATAAGCCTTCTACCTGCACTGATAATTGTTCTCGGGGGAAGCGGGCACTGCGGGGCGCGGC
>ENA-OZFH01000464-OZFH01000464.1-human-gut-metagenome-genome-assembly--contig:-NODE-464-length-16929-cov-5.847576_pt1 | contig 16929 bp, 17 predicted proteins | sample MGYA00245073_ERZ653619 | MGnify/ENA primary metagenome ERZ653619 (study PRJEB26926, sample SAMN06165178) | human gut metagenome | biome: ENVO:00009003; feature: ENVO:2100002; material: ENVO:00002003...
GATACTGATCGGTCTCGTGGGCTCGGAGATGTGTATAAGAGACAGATTATATATCGAATCACCAAAAAAGTCTATTAAAAAGATTCCTTAATCGTAAGTCCGCGAAGGCGGACGCATTGCGCATGATTGACCCTGTTAGGCGCGTCCGAAGCGTCGCAGACACCTTATACACAAGCGTTCTAAACAAGCCGCAAGTATCAAAATTAGGCTACCACCAGATAATATCAAAAGTGCTTGCTTTTTTATGACAAAGTGGGTACAGTAGGAGTATCAAATATAACGCTCCTTAGAGGTGATATGAAATGCAAACCTATGGGTACTGCCGGATTTCCACCCCGGCACAGAACATGGACAGACAGGTGCGAAACATCCGGGCTGCATATCCTGACGCGCATATCGTGCAGGAAGTCTACACGGGGACGAAGTACCAAGGCCGCAAGGAACTGGACAAGCTGCTGCGCATCGTGCAACCGGGAGATACCATCGTGTTCGACAGTGTTTCCCGCATGAGCCGCAATGCTGACGAGGGATGCCAACTTTATGAAGAACTGTTTGACCGTCAGATTAAACTACACTTTTTAAAAGAGCCTCACATCGACACTGAAACTTATCGGCAGACCATCCAACGGCAAATCAGCGCACGGCTGGAAACCGGGAGCGCCGCCACGGACAGCTTTGTTGCTGCCGTCATTGATGCTCTGAACCAGTACACCGTTGCGTTGGCAAAAGAGCAAATCCGGCTTGCGTTCGGACAGGCACAGAAGGAAGTTGATGATCTCCACCAGCGCACAAAGGAAGGGATGCTTACCGCCAAATTGAATGGAAAGCAAATCGGCCAGACGGCGGGGCGCAAGCTGACAGTAAAGAAAGCTGCTCCATGTAAAGAGCAAATCAGAAGGTACAGCAAGGATTTTGACGGAACACTTTCTGATACCGAGTGCATTAAACTGATAGGAATAGCCCGAAACACTTATTACAAGTATAAAAGAGAACTCCGCGAAAGCGGCTCCAATTAACCCCCACAGAAAGCCCCCTCATTCGATTTGAATGAGGGGGCGCGTTTATTTAACCGCTGTGTCTGCATCCGTTGATACCGTTGATAACCGTTGATGGCTGCTGTTATCCACGACACAAGCTACTTTGCACCAACTGCAAGCGCGGCACTCGTCATGCGTTCCACAGCCAGGATAGCAAACATCCGGCTCAAACGGGCAAGAGTAAAAATCATAGCACATTGTAGTTACCTCGTTAAAAGTGTACATATAAAAATGCGGTCTACTCTCACTCGACCTTAATCTCTGTCTGATAGTTTATTCCTCTACAACCATCTTTTCCATGCAGTCCCCGCAGATTATGTTGATTACCTTGGTAGCTCTGCAACTGTTTTTGCACACGGGGCAGATATATTTGCGGGTGCTGGTGGGCTTTTTGGTTCTGGTTGCTGTCCCTGCACCGCCTTTGGGGAGTGTCCCCAAAATATCCAGAAGGTTCACGCCCTCGACCATTTGCAGGTCTTGCCAACCTTGAGCGGCGATGAAGTCCAGCAGTTCCAAATTGGGGCTTGTGATAGTCCAGCCATATTTGGGGTGCTTCTCGATCTCTAAGCCGTGGGCTTCTGCCATTGCCTTAAACCGCTTGTTATGGTATGTATTGCCGGAACCGCTCGTGTCTTTGATGGGGAGCGGGTTCCCGTTTTCGTCCTTCTCCGGGTTGCCATATCCAACGGCACAAGCTAAGTGTGCCATCTCATGGAGTAAGGTGCTACAGGTCTGCTCTATAGGTCGATTTAGCGTTGCGCTGCTAATGTTGATTTCATAGCGCCGCTCGTCTCCCGCTTGCCAGACCTTGCCGCACGTAAAGTGTCCGTAAGTGCCAACGGTCTTTTTAAGGCTTATAACTACTTCCGGCAACTGCCCGCCATAAAAGTGATTGTTCAAAAGGCGGAACATCTTTTCCAACTGTCCGGCTACGCGGCTTGTCTTGATGGTCTGTTTCATACGGCTTCTGTCCTTTCGTCTTTAAAAGTTTACTTTTAACCCCGTGGGGTGCTTTGCATTGCCCCCAACCGGCGAAAAGAAAGAATAACGCCCTCGCACCGTGTCAATGAAACCGTGGAATAATTGCAAAGCATTTATGCCGCGAAAGTTCGTTGACTAAGGTAAGAGGGCGTATATGATGATTTGAGCGGTTGGAGCAATCCCTCGTTCCCGCCGCAGCGACAATACCTCTTAAAATTCTAATTGTTGCGACCATATCAACGATTATCAACGGTATCAACGGTTCGCAACACAGCGAAGAATATCGTAATATAGAAATAATACAATCTGTATATATTGACTTTATGCATTACATATTGTATAATACTATATAGAGAAGAATTACATCCCGTACACAAAGGAGTACACTAATGAAACGTTTTTTTAAGTCTGACCGTGAAAGTGACGCACTCATCGAAAAAGTCACCAAACTTTACGGTCTTAAAATTGGGGAGTTTATCAACATGGCAATCAAAAATGAATTGTACCCTGTGACAGACCCCTTCCGAACAGAAGCCGCTTTTCTGCTTCAGTCTCACACGGATGGGAAACTTGACGCATGGGTAATCAAGCAATCCATGTCTCGTGGAATCCGTGCGCTAAGTTCCCGCCCCGCCAGAAACGCCGAGCATTTGCAGGGCTTTTTCGCACATTACTATTTTGACGAGAGTACAAAAAATTGCACTATAGTTGAGGGAGATGCCCTGTGGGAACCTTCCGCAATGATCTACAGCACCATCGGTAAAAAGGCACCGATGGACGGCTTCGGCAAAATGGATGGCTCACATTTGGTAGACGAGATTTTTGCACATTGGAATGCCCTTTGGGGCAAAGCGGCAACCTATGACGTACTGGCAACGCTCGCCTATCGGTGCGAACCGTGTAAGCCGTTCGATTGGTTTGACGGAATTTCCTTTTTAAGCGACATAGAGCGTGACGCACTGGCTCAATGGAGTGGCGGAACGAACCGCAGCGAATAAGACCAATCGCCTTTGCGTTAGTAAGGCGTAGGTCGATGCAAAGGGCGGCGTGAATGAACTGCGCTAAATGTGCAGAACATCGCGCCGCCGCTCTTATAGGGGCAGGAACGGCCACAAGGCGTTCCGTTGGGGGCCGCAGCCCCCGGCTGACGGCAAGCGAGCTTGTCGGCAGTGGGAGTCCAGAGGGTCACGCCCTTTGGCAAGGTAAGCCCGCAAGGGCGGTGGGAGCTTCCGCAGAAGCTGCCATACCTTGTATGACGCAGCAGATGGAGCCTAAATGCGCTGCCTACTTATGCAGCACATTTTAAGGCGTAAGCGGATGGGGCATCGTCCCCGTAAAGTAGGAAGGTGAGATTATGATGGCGTGCGTGAAGAAGTTTACTGCGGGCGCAGTCCGCAACCAACTTCGCCACAATCGGCGAGAAATTGAACACTCCGGGAACCCGGATATCGACCCGTCTCGGCAGGGACAGGACTATGTTCTGTCCCCCGACAGGGACATAAGTGAATACGACTATTACAAAGAGCGCTTGAGCCAGCTCTATGTATATGGTCGGGATGACGTTAAAGTAATGGCTGGCTGGATAGTGACTGCTCCGCAAGACTTAGCACCAGAACGGTATGATGACTTTTTCTGCGCAACCTACGACTTTCTTGCAGACCGCTATGGTGAGGAAAATGTCATTCAAGCTATCGTCCATGATGACGAGGGCGGTCAACCGCACTTGCACTTCTGTTTCATCCCTGTTGTGGAAGATAAAAAGCACGATGAAGGGTACAAAGTGTGCGCGAACGAGGTCTTAGACCGCCGTGAACTGCGCAATTTTCATCCCGACTTGCAAAAGTACCTCAATGCAAACGGGCTGGAAGACGCTCATGTTATGACAGGCGTTACCCGCGCACAGGGCGGAAACCGCACTGTTGCTCAACTAAAAGCAGCGCGTGAGGAAGAATATCAGCAGGAAGAACGCCCTGCACTGTACTTTGGTGAGTCTTCCGGGCCGGAACTTCATTTTTGAGGTGCGGCTATGGGTGACTTCATACTACTTGTAAACTGCTATTTGTACGGTATAATAATTATTATGCTGGCTGTTCTGTTGCTGCTGGTATATGTTCGGGGACAGATAAGCCATACATTTACAAACCCGTTTGAACACAAAGACATCAAATACCAATGCTCCAATCTGGCAAATGGTATTGTCTTTGGTAAGAGGTTTGGTCTGACCGCGTATTCCCCAGAACAGGACGAGGGACACATAGTTGTTATGGGGCCATCTGGAACAGGTAAAACCAGTGCATTACTTATTCCCACGCTGCGCAGTTGGCAAGGCACAGCATTGGTCGTGGATATATCCGGCGATATATCTGCCAATGTGGACACCCCCAACAAAATCGTCTTCGACCCCACAAGCGATAACTGCATCCCGTATGACGTGTTCGCATCAATCGACACTGTAACAGACGAGACAGAGCGCTTAGAGCGTTTGGAACAGCTTGCCTACTTGCTACTACCTGATAAGGCGAACGATAGCGAAGCTGGCGTTTTCTTTACAACGAACGGCAGGAAGATGATAACCGCAGCACTGATCTGCTACTACGGCATGGGATGGGACTTTATTGCCATCTGCGAACACTTCCTGTCGCATGACTGGCGCTCTCTTTTAAATGATATAGCCAAGCAGCAGAACGTAACCGCCAATATGTACATAAGCAGCTTTGCAGGAGCCAGCGAACAAAATACCGCTGGCTGCAAGCAATCTGCGGATGATGCTTTGAAGCTCTTTGCAGTGAATCCCAAAATTAAAAATGCACTTAGAAAACCCGCCAGTTATGAGAAATCCATCAGCCCCGCAGCCCTTGAAACCAAAAGCATTTATGTCTATCTGCCTGACGAGAAGTTGAAAATCTACGGTGACTTGATGCGTATAATAACCGCACAGTCAATGGAGTATTTTTCTTCACGCCCGCCAGAGCATAAGCAAATGATCCTGTTCTGTCTGGACGAATTTGCATCTTTTGGGAAATTGCAAATTACCGAAGCATTGCGCAAACTCCGCAAGCGGCATATACGCATAATGGTTCTGACTCAATCCCTTGCGGATTTGGATATTATTTATGGGAAAGACGAACGAAAGGCCATGCTTGGAAATTTCAAATTTACCGTGCTTTTGGGATGCAAAGATACTGAAACACAGGAATATTTTTCAAAGATGATAGGGGACAAGCGTTCACTTGTAAATAGTGATAATGATATTAAGCCGAAGCCTATCATTAAACCCGCAGACCTTGCGCATTTGGGGCAGGAGCTTTTTGTTATCTGTGATGATGGCTCTATACGCCTAAAAAAGAACTTCTACTTCAAATAAAAAAGGGCTACCCCACGAAAGGGCAGCCGCTTGTATTATATTATGCCAAATGATACGGTAGTGTTACACGGGTCGGACGATACGGTACTTGCGCGGCCTTATGCGTCTTTCCGGCCTGCTCAAATTGCGCAATTTTCTTCTGGAGTTCCTCGTTGCTCATTTTCTTGATTTCTTCGGGGATAATGCAGCGGTCATCTTCATAATACTCTTTCATATCATCTCACCTCACAGTAATCAATGTCGTAGGATTGCTTAATTTTCTCTAAGGCAGCTAACTGTGCCTCTTTATCAGTATACCCGATTCGGAGAAAATTTTCTACATACAATTTGTACAAATATTCTGGGACTTCCTGTGCGGATGCGTAAATATAGACCGAACCATCGTGACAAATTACGATGCTCACAGCGTATTTATGCCGGAAGGCCGAATTGAAATCTGCAATGCTCGGCGGCATACTGTTCGGATGCGTGTGCATTGCAATCAGGTTTACAACGCCATCAATGGCGCGGGCAACAGCCGTTGTGTAGCCGATTTGTTCTTCGGCTGTCTCGTCTAAGACGCTGGCAAGGACAGCACCGCTTGCACCATCGAACCAGTACATATCTTCAAACAACGTGCCGCTGCGGTGCAGCAGCATTTCTTTGGCTTTGCTGTACAGGATGCGGCTGACGGCTGCGTTGTCTATAATACTATCAAATTTGCGGCGGTACTCTCCACCGCTGATATAACTGCTGTCAACCGTGGTTTCTTTATTTCGCCCATAGCGCTGAAACTCTAAAATCATCCTATCACCTAATTTTATTGTAGAGGTTTTTTGCCAAACTGTCAAGTTCACCGTATACAAAAAGCCCCCAAGCGGGTCAGGCTTGGGGGCTTAGGACTATTTGCAGGGCGTTTTTACACCACTATTTGTAAGGCTCCTTTATATAAAATAGGAAAAGTTGGTGTAGTAGTGGTGTAATGGTGTCAGAAATTCGCATTTTTACGCCATTTTATAGCGATTATACGTCAAATTTCAATCCACAGGCTTCATCGTGGGGACTTGCACGATTCGCTCATTTGATGGTTATATCTTGATTCATCATTGGAGTGATACTGCGATACACCGCAAATTGAAGTTTCATCTGATTATGTATTATTCTATCACGCTTTCAGCATTTGGTACACGATTTGGTACATAAACCGCGTGATAAACCGAGATAGACGGTGCGCTTGAATGGGGAAATAGTCGTTGAAAAGAGCCGAAATGCACTCGACTAAGATAGTTGTGTTCAGCAATGAACGTCCCAATAAATAAACAACTCTAAAAGAGTGCTTGACCTCTGTTGTGTGCAATAAAAAGGAGGACTCCTACGAATAGGAGCCCCCTTTGGGCTACGGGCTTCGCAAGTATCCGCAACGCGATTATGGGCACAGCTGCACACCTTTTCCGCAACCGATACAGGCATCATTTACCGTAAAAGCATGCTGGGCGCACTACGGCACAAAACCCCTGCCGCAGTGCTGCGGCAGGGGCTTTGTGTAATATGAGGAATGCTGTGTAACTCAGCAAGGGAATGGCTTATTCGTTGTCGTCCTTGTCGGCTGGTTTGCTCCACTCTTTAAAGGACGGAACTTTTGGGTAAGCTTTCAGTTGCTTTTTCATTTTGCGGATGGCAATACTGTAGGGGTTCAGGGCGCCGGACAGGTACAGCCCCGCGGCAAAGATGAAGAATACGCTGGCAATCAGCATAAACGCACGCTGCCCCACATTGACGGCCAGCAAAAAGGTGACCGTCGAGCCGATCACCATCATTTCTGCGGTGGCATTGCCCTTGCGGCGCTGCTCCTTCGGGGTCAGGCGCACGTCCTCCAAGGCCATCAGCCAGTTCATCTGCTCGTCTGTGATGTTCAGCTCAGATTTATAGCGGTGCAGATTGCGGCGGGTCTCGGCATCAGCGTTCTTGTAGGTCTCACTCTTGTGGTAATCCTGTACCGTGGGGGTCTGTTTCTTTGCCATTTGCTTATCCTTTCCGTTTTGCGGGGGCCGGCAGCTGCAAAAGCACCAGCGCGGCGATCTCGCACACAATGCCGGCTACGCCGAATCCATCCATCTTCTGCCCGAACAATACCAGCCCGAACAGCGCGGCGGCCACAGGCTCAAAGGTGGCGGCAATGGACGCACGGCTGGCGGGGATGGTTTTCAGTGCGGCAGTGTACAGCCACTGCGCCGCCAAAGAGCACACCAGCCCCAGCCCGAGGTTGGCGGCCAGCGCACCGGGCGTTGTCAGGATATAGGCAACGCCCGGCAGCTCACCTGCGGCGGCGGTAAACACAAGGCTTGCCGCTGCACTGAAAAGGAACATGTAAAACAGATTTGTCATCGGGCTGTACTTTTTCAGCTTGGTGGCCAGCAGAATATTCTGCAGCGTGTAGCACAGCGCGGCACCGAGACCGTAGGCCACACCGCCCGCATCCAGCGTTACGCCGCCTGCCACGCCGCTGACTAACGCACAGCCCAGCAGGCTGAGCACAAGGCACAGCCCCTTGCCGGGGGTGAACTTTTCATGCAGGAACACGACGCTGAACAGCATGACAAGGGACGGCATAAGGTAGATGAGCACGGCAGCCGTGCCCATACCCACAAGCTGGATGGAGTAGGTGTAGAACAGGCCGAACATAAACAGCCCCAATGCACCTGCCGGGACGAACCAGACAAGGTCCCGCAGGTCGATCTTCAGCGCTGCGGGGCTTTTCGCTGCCAGCCAGATGCCTGTCAGAATGGCCATCGAGGCCATACGCACGAGGGTCATTTGGGTGCCGTTGACGCCGTAGGCCGTCAGGATATTGATAAAGATACCGTTTGCGCCCCAGCAGGCCGCTGCCAGCAGCACCATCAGCACTGCTGCTGTTTCCTTTTGTTTCACAGTCCGTACTCCATTGTAATCGGATATTTTGCTTTTGTCAAAAAGCTTCCTTAGCCAAGGTCCTCGCCGTTAGAGGCGGTAACCTTCTTGTACCAGTAGTAGCTGTCCTTCAGGCTGCGCTTGCCGGTGCCGTTGAACTGGTTGTCGTAATCGACATAGATGAAGCCATAGCGCTTCTCGATCTCGCTGGAGGAGCAGGAGATGATGTCGATGGGGCCCCACGGATAGTAACCGCGCACATCAACGCCGTCCTTGACCGACTCGACGACCTGCTCAACATGCTTGCGCAGATAGTCGATGCGGTACGGGTCGTGAATGGAGCCGTCGGCCTCGACCTTATCGTAGGCGCCAAGGCCGTTCTCAGTGATGTAGAGGGGCTTCTGGTAGCGGTCCCAGTACTCGTTCAGCGCAATGCGCAGGCCGAGGGGGTCAATGCCCCAGCCCCAGGCGCTGGCCGGAATGTCGGGGTTCGGCACCTGACCCAGCTCGGTGTGCAGGTACGGCTCCTCGCCGGACAGGCGGCTGTAGTAGTAGCTCAGCGATACGAAATCGACCGTACCCTCTTTCAAAGCCTCCTCGTCACCGGGGTAGAAGTTGATATGAATGTTGTGCTCATCGTAATAGCGCAGGGCGTAACCGGGGTAGTAGCCGCGGACCATGATGTCGCCGTACAGATATTCCATCTGGTTGTGGCGCATATTCCAGTACACATCCTCGGGGCGATGGCTGATGGGATAGGTCAGGTTGGAGCAGAACATCATGCCGATCTCGTTGGCAGGGTCGATCTCATGGGCAATCTTGGTGGCCTTGGCGCAGGCGACCATCTCATTGTGGACGCCCTGATACTTGGCCTCCAGCAGGTTGTCGACCTTGTCGCTGGCAATGCCCAGATGGTTGAAGCTCTCGTGGACGATGAGGTTGATCTGGTTGACCAGGATCCACTTGTGGACCTTGCCCTTGTAGCGCTTGAACAGCACCTCGCAGTACTTCACAAAGAAGTCCACGAGCTCGCGGCTGGCCCAGCCGTTGTATTTCAGGGTCAGATTCAGCGGCATCTCATAGTGGCTGACCGTGATCAGCGGCTCCATGCCGTTGGCAATGATCGTGTCGATGAGGTCATCGTAGAACTTCAGGCCCTCTTCGTTGGGCGTGGCATCATCCCCGTTGGGGAAGATGCGGGCCCAGTTGATGGAGGTGCGCAGGCTGTTCATGCCGGTGCCTGCCAGCAGCTTGATGTCCTCCTTGTAGGTGTGGTAGAAGTCGATGCCGCGGCGTTTGGGGTAGAACTTGTCGTCTTCCTCCATGGCGCGCTTGATGTATGCGGTGTCGATCTCCATGTTGTAGCGCTCGTCCGGCGGGACGTCATACTGGCTGCGGTTGATGTCTGCCAGGCACCAGCCCTTGCCGCCCTCTTTCCATGCGCCCTCCATCTGGTTGGCGGCCAGTGCGCCGCCCCAGAGGAAGTCTTTCGGCATACCGTTGTATTTGCTCATCTTTTCCATTTCAGATTCTCCTTGTCAGAAATCAGCCCTGCACCTTAGCCTCAAGGTCAGCAAGACGCTTTTCATAGTTTTTGGCGATCTTCAGCATACTCTTGGTCATGTTGATCTCGACCTGGATCGTCATAAGGGTATCCTGTGCGTGGGCAAACAGGACATAGTAGCCCATCTTCTCATCACCGCCGCGAATGTCGCCCTGGATCATCTCGGTCTGAACATTGTGGGCCTCGGCCTGCAGCTTGTCAGCCTCCTTCAGTTCAGCCTTGGCCTCGTCCAACTCGCCCTTGGCAATGTGGTCCATAGCCTTGCTGGCGTGCAGACGGGCATCACCGGAGCCCATGATGATATCCATGGCTTTGCCCATAACATATTCGTCTTTTTCCTCTTGGGTCATACCCGTCATCGGGCTCTTTTCCTCTTCCATAAAAACTGCTCCTTTGTATCCGTAATGGTTAAATCGTGTGACTTATAGGATGTTGTGTGACTGTGCCCTGATGAAAATACCGCCCGGTCGAGTAGAGCCGGCCGGACGGTATTTTTTCATAATTTCAACTTACAGATCAAGCGGCACCTGTAAGCGTTTTGCGGCTATCAGGCCTTGATGGCGGCAGTCTCTTCCTTGACCTTCTGGTCGTCATAGGCCTTCAGGAACGGGAACCAGATGACGGCAGAGAGAACAAAGGTCAGGATGGCGAAGATCACGCCGGTGATGCTGCCCTGCGTGGCGATAAAGGTGCTGATGGGGTACGGGCAGTACCACAGGTCGAACTGGATGCGCGGGATGGGGGCAAACGGGATGACCTTCGTGAAGATGTAGGTCACGATGGGAAGGATGATGCCCTGAAGCCACATAGGCAGCATCAGCAGGGGGTTCCAGGCGATGGCACCGAAGATGATAGGCTCGTTGATGTTGAAGATGCCGGGCACGATGCAGGCACGGCCAAGGGCCTTCAGCTCGCTGGACTTGCAGATGATCATCATCAGCAGGCAGAGGGACAGCGTGCAGCCGACACCGCCGATCCACAGGTAAGTGCAGAACATAAAGGTCTCGGTAAAGATGCCCAGATTCTGGTAGGTAGCAATGCCGGCAGTGACCAGCTCAAGGTTGGCGGCGATAACAGCCAGCTTGACAGGCTCATCAACAGGGGCAAGCACCCAAGTGGAGATACCCATGGAGTAGATGAAGCACTTCAGGAAGCAGAAGAACACGAAGCCGACAGGAGAGGTCAAAGCACCCTGCAGCGGCAAAAAGACGGCCTGCACAGCACCGGCAACATCGACACCGGCGACCTGAACGATCAGCCAGCCGCCCGCGATCAGAAGCATGATGGGCAGCAGGGAGTCAAACCACTGACGAACGAAGTCGGGAATGACGGAATCCTCTTTGAAGAAGGAGAACTTGGCGAACGCACCAAAGACCAGACCAACGATAATGCCGGTGAAGATGGCGACGAACATACCGTTGGCGCCGTACAGGGAGTGGCCCTGGCCCATTTCCTCAGCAGACTGCGGGTCGATGCAGATCATAAAGAGCATCATGCCCGTGAAGCCCGCGAGGATGCGCTGCTTACGGAAGCGCTTTTTCTCGCAGTAGTTAAAGGGGATCAGGAAGGAGGCCATCAGGCCGATCTTGCTCATCGTCCAGCCGAAGGGAGTCCAGAAGCTGGGCAGAGCGGGAATGTAGTCGTTCAGGATGGTGCCGACGCAGAAGATAGAGCCTGCCAGAATGAAGGGCAGCAGCTGCATCATCGAGTCCTTGATGACCACGATCCAAGTCAGGTTCGTGATCTTTTGCAGTTTCGGCGCGAAAGAATTTTCGAGCCATTTAATGAGTTTATCCATTGGTTTCCTCCTCGTTTATGCTGCCGACCATCGGCAGCACTATTTCGTGCAGGGCCGCTTCCCTGCTTGGTACCGTGGGGTATCAGGCCTCGCCGAACAGACCCAGGATCTGATCCAGCGCAGCCTCGCCGTTCAGGCGTGCGTAGGCAGCCTGCTCAATGACGCCGACCTTGACATCATAACCCTCGCAGATCTCCTCCATATCGGGCAGAGTAGAGGCGAGGTGAGGTCCGATCATCAGGCAGTCGATCTCATCGACATAATCCTCAACAGTGGATTCGCTGCGTGCGTTGACGGTGATGGACAGGCCGCGGGCTGCGGCAGCCTTGCGGATGTTGGCAGCCATAAAGCCGGAAGATGCGCCGGAACCGCAGACGAGCAGAACATTGTGCTTTTTCATAAGTTGTTTACCTCTTTCGTGTTAAATTCCTCATATTTTTGCAGGTCTTCATACTCAGGACCCTTTCTGTGTTTTCATCATACTGCAATTTTTTGCACAGTGCAACCCCGACTTTTGCACACCGTTGATGCAATCCGTCGATGTGCAAAAAAATTGCACACCAAACTTGTGCACCCTGCTCAAAAAAGCAGCTTTTACAGATTTTTGCAACAGGAAAAGCATGCTTTTTGGCATTTTGTGCAGCTTTTTGCAGACCCCCTGTGAAAATTGCCACTTTTCTTTTTGGGCCGGGATGGGGTATACTATAGATATAACGTAAGGTGAGGTGTCCCCCACCCTGCAATATGGCAGTTACGGCAGCGCCGCCCGGAGGGGACAAGCCGATCTTCTACCACTTATTCAACGAAAGGATCCACCGTTCATGGCTAGCAAGCAGAACCAGCTCGTGCAGATATTGCTGGATCAGAACCAGCAGCTCAATGCCACCCAGCTTGCCAATTCGCTGGGGGTATCGGTGCGCACGGTACATAACTATATCAATGCAGTCAATGCGCAATACCCGGATGCCATCGTCTCGACGCCGACAGGGTACCGCATTGCGCCCGCTATGGCGCAGCAGATGCTGCATCAAAGCCCGAACGACATCCCCCAGAACGCGCAGGACCGCTGCACCTACATCCTGAACCGCCTTGTACAGAAGGGCGGCAGCCTGAACCTGTACGACCTGTGCGATGAGATTTATATCAGCGCAACAACCTTCCACGCCCTGATGGGCAAGATGCGCCGCCTGACACGGGAGTACGACCTGAGCCTTGCCGTCAGCGGTGACGCCGTAACACTGACGGGCAGTGAGCGCAACAAGCGCCGTCTGCTCAGCGGACTTTTGTACCATGAATCCGCCAGCGCGTTTACAAGCACGGACTCCCTGCAGGCTGCATTTCCCAGCATTGACATTGAGAAAATACGCGCGGATGTCATGGATGTGCTGAACGAAAACCACTACTTCATCAATGACTATTCCCTTCTGAATCTGCTTTTGCACATTGCCATCGCCATAAACCGTGTACAGAACGGCTGCGTTTACACGGAAGCCCCCAGTACTATGCACCCGCTGGACCCGCAAAATGAAAGGCTTGCGCAGGAATTGACCGAGAGGCTGGCCCGCAATTTCAACATTCGCTTCTCCGCAGCCGAACAATATGAAATGGCGCTGCTGCTCGTCTCCCGTACCTCGATGCTGGACTATGCGGCCATCACGCCCGACAACATTGCTGACTATATCGGCAGCGACTGCACCGACCTTGTGCACCAACTCATCAACACCGTAAAGGACTTTTACGACATCAATCTGGACGAGCCGGAATTTTTCATCCGCTTTGCGCTGCATACCCACAACCTGTTGGTGCGCGCGCAGAACAGGAGCTTCTGCAAGAATCCGCTGGTCAGTGAGATACGCCAGAGCTGCCCGCTGATTTACGATGTGTCTGTGCAGCTTTCGGGCATCATCCGCGAAAAGACAGGCATCACGCTCGATGAGGATGAGATCGCCTACATCGCGCTGCATCTGGGCGGTGCGCTGGAAACGCAGAAGGAACTGGCAAACCGCGTGCCCGCCGTGCTGTACTGCCCCAGCTACTACAATATGGACAGCAGCCTGGCGGACCGCATCAGCCGCCGCATGGAGGGTAAAATTCTGCTTACCAATGTCTTTACAAAAGAGAGCCTTCTTGACCAGCTTACCGGCAGCGCGCTGGTCATCTCTACCGTTCGGCCCCACAGGGTATTGGATATGCCGCTTGTGCTTATCTCGCCTTTTTTGACGAACTCCGACATTATGGCGCTGAACCGCAAGGTGGAGGAGATCAACACGCAGGCGCGGCGTGAAAACTTCCGCCGCAGCCTGTCGGCTATCCTGACGCCGGAGCTGTTCGAAACAGGCTCCCATTGTACCACGCGGGAGGAAGTAGTCCACCACATGTGCAGCCGCCTGCTGGCGCTGGGCTGCACGACCCCGGCGTTCGAGGCCGCCGTCATGGAACGGGAGAGCATTTCGTCCACGGCGTTTGGGCCGTTTGCGATACCCCACACGCTGAAAATGTGCAGCCCGCGCACCTGTATGGCCGTATATGTCAGCCGCACCCCCATCTGCTGGGGCGACACGGCTGTCAACCTTGTGATCATGCTGAGCTTCAACCCCAATGACCGCAAGATTTTTTACGATATTTTTGAGCCGCTGTCCATGATCTTGCTGGACAGCAACAATTTGAAGGGTGCCCTTCTGTGCAGGGATTACACCGCCTTTATTGATTTTTTGGTGGAGCATATGGAATGATTTCGCCGCGCAGCCATCATATTGCATGGCATTGACCAATCGGGAAAGGAAAGAACTTGGATGATACAGTTTCACACCTTAGTTGCCAGCGATCTGGACGGCACCCTGCTGCCGGAGGGACAGACTGAGCTTCCCTGCGCCGTATTTGACGAGATACGCCGCCTGCATGACTGCGGGGTATTGTTCTGCGCTGCAAGCGGCCGCCCCCTTGACGCTCTGCGGGAGCTGTTCGCCCCCGTGGCGGACGAAATCGCCTATATGTCCGAGAATGCTGCCTATGTCTGCTATGGCCGCGAGCTTCTGCATACCATACCCATGCCGCGGGCGCTTTGCGCTGAGCTGGTCGCCTATCTGGGAACGCGCACGGATTGTGTATCCCGCGCCTGCACCACGACAGGCCGCTACTATTTTGTACCAACCGCTGCCGCCCAGGCGAATCTGGACGCGGTGGGTGTTGAGTTTGGGGGCTGCCGTATCGTGAAGGATTTCAGCGGGGTAAAAGGAGATGTGACCCAGATTTCCGCCATCTCCGCAGGGGATATGAACATTCCGGCCAAGGAAATCCTGCCCCTCTGGCAAGACCGCATCGGTGCCGCCATCACGGGCGAGCACTGGCTGGATTTTACCGCGGCGGGCAAGGACAAGGGGCTGCATTTGCTGTGCGCGCATTTCGGTATCCCGCAGGAAAATACATACGCCTTCGGTGACAGCTACAACGATGCCCCCATGCTCCGTGCCGCGGCGCACCCGTATCTGATGAACATTGCACCCACCGATTTAAAGGCAGAGTTTGCCACGCAGATCGATGATGTGACGGCTGTGCTGAAAACGCTGGGATACTAAATCAGACCGCCAAAAAATTGCATTCTTATCGGTTTCTAAAGTTCAATGCTGCCACAAAACAGCCGAATGCGCCAATCAAAAGCATTGCGGTATATCGTCACATTTGCAGGAATACAAGCATCACAAAACCATCCGTGCTTTTTGCATTTTCAAAAGCACCGGGCACCTCATTGGCAAAGCTGAAAGCGCCATCTTTGCTGCAAAAAACGTAACCGTTTCGCATTTCATTTCCACATTTCGGACAATTCACAATAAATTTCTCCAATCTTTACTTTTGCGTGTTGTACCAATCAAGCACGGCATTTAAATTTTGGTCGTATAAATAATTGCGTTCATGAAAATCCTCTTTTCAAAAAAATAAAAGACGCAGTGCTTGATCGGCTATGCGATCGGCACTGCGTCTTGCGTCTGGCTGTATTCTCTTTATCGGTTGTTCTCAAGTTTGGAAATATCGCCGGACCGAATAGCGGGGATATTGCGCTTGATGGATTCCTCACTCCAATCCCACCAACGCAGCGATTCCAGCTTTTCGATTGTCTCGTCATCGAATCGCTTGCGAATCGGCTTAGCCGGAACACCCCCCACGATGGTATACGGCGGCACATCTTTTGTTACCACGGCGCGTGTGCCGATAATGGCACCATCTCCAATGCTTACGCCGGACAGAATGACCGCTTCATAGCCGATCCACACATCATTTCCGATTTCAATATTACCGTGATTATCCCATGCCTGTGCAACGGACGCAGTATCTGTTTGAAGCCCCCATTCCTCAAAAAAGATGGGGAACGGATAGGTGGACAGGCTGCCGAGCGCATGGTTGGCCGCGTTAAAGATGAATTTTGCTCCGCAGGCAATGGAGCAGAATTTCCCAATTTTCAGCTTGTCATGGTTACATTCGGGGTAATGGTACAGCACGTTGTTTTTCTGAAAGTCCCGCGGGTCTCTTTCAAAATCATCGTAAGTTGTGTAAGCCCCAATTTCGATAAAGGGGTCAGTTACGACATTTTGCAGATACACTGTACTGTGTCCTTGACTTCGCGGATAAATTTTCCAAGTCGGAATCATAAATTTTTTCCCTTTCTTCTTGGTTTCGGTGACGGTAATTCATCGTACATCGTTTCAAACAGTTTTGCAACAATTTACAAAAAAGCCTCAAGCCAAAGCGGCTTGAGGTTTTTTCTCTATTTGCAGGGCGTTTTTACACCACTATTTGTAAGGCTCCTTTATATAAAGCAGGAAAAGTTGGTGTAGTAGTGGTGTAATGGTGTCAGAAATTTGCATTTTTACGCCATTTTATAGCGATTATACGTCAAATTTCAATCCACAGGCTTCATCGTGGGGAAGAGGAGGACGTCGCGGATGGAGGCGCTGTCGGTGAGGAGCATGACCAGGCGGTCGACACCGAAGCCGAGGCCGCCCGTGGGGGGCAGGCCGTACTCCAGGGCGGTGACGTAGTCGTAGTCGACCTGGGCCTTGCAGTTGGGCTCGATGGCCTTGCGCTCGGCGACCTGGCGCTCAAAGCGGGCCTTCTGATCGATGGGGTCATTCAGCTCGCTGAAGGCATTGCCGTACTCGGTGCAGTCGATGAAATACTCGAAGCGCTCGGTGAAAGCCGGATCATCGGGCTTGCGCTTGGCCAGCGGGCTGATCTCGACAGGGTAATCATAGATGAAGGTGGGCTGGATCAGCTTGTCCTCAACCTGTCTCTTATACACATCTCC
>ENA-OZFH01000468-OZFH01000468.1-human-gut-metagenome-genome-assembly--contig:-NODE-468-length-16819-cov-5.209079_pt1 | contig 16819 bp, 18 predicted proteins | sample MGYA00245073_ERZ653619 | MGnify/ENA primary metagenome ERZ653619 (study PRJEB26926, sample SAMN06165178) | human gut metagenome | biome: ENVO:00009003; feature: ENVO:2100002; material: ENVO:00002003...
CTGATCGGTCTCGTGGGCTCGGAGATGTGTATAAGAGACAGGGTCAGGCTCAGCATATCGAAGCGTTCCTCACTCAGCCGCCCGCTGGCGTTGTCCTCGTAAATCCGGATGAACAGCCGTTTCAGTTCAGCGATGCGGTTTTCATTCCGTTCCAGCCGTTTCCTGCGGATGCGGATCTGCTCACCGCTTTCCAGCCGGAGCTGTTCTTCCATCACCGTGCGGAAATGTGCCTCATGCCGCAGAATGTAACCCGTCACAGCCTGAATGTGTTTCAGGACCAGGCGGCTGAGTACGGTTTCCCGGATGTAATGAGTACCGCACTTGTCTTTGTGCTTCCAATGGAGAGAACAGTCGAAGAACGCGCCCTCCGGTCGGTAATTGTTGGTCGCACCGTAATACAGCTTCTCACCGCAGTCGGCACAGTACACCAGCCCGGAAAAGATGCTGCTGCGGCCTGTGCGGGTCTTGCGGTGCCGCTGCTGGCGTACCTGCTGTACTTTCTCAAACACGGCTTCCTCGATGATGGCCTCATGTGTGTTGGGGAAGATGGCTTGCTTCTCAAGGGGATTGTCCCGCTGTTTCTTGTCCCAGATGGAGTTGGTATAGGTCTTGAAGTTCACCGTACAGCCCGTATATTCCCGCCGTTCCAGAATCGCCACAACGGTACTGCTGTGCCAGTCGTAGGGGTCCTCCGGTTTCTTGTTCGGGGTCTTGATTCCCTGCAAGGCCCTGTATGCGGTGGGCGTCAGCACCTTGTCCGATTTCAGTTGGTTGGCGATCTGCATGGGACCACGGCCCTCCATGCACAGGTTGAAGATACGCTTCACTACATCGGCGGCTACCGGGTCAACCACCCAGCGGCGGGGATTCTCCGGGTCCTTCACATAGCCATAGGGCACATTGGTGGTCAGGGGTACGCCACGCTCACCCTTGGCTTTCTGGACGGCCCTGATCTTGCGGCTGGTATCCCGGGCATAGAATTCGTTGAACCAGTTCTTGATGCCCGCAAAATCGTTGTCCACCCGATTAGGGTCAATGGTGTCGTAGTTGTCATTGATGGCGATGAAGCGGACGCCGTTCTGCGGAAAGGTGAAGTTGGTGTAAAGCCCGGTCAGTGCCGAGTTGCGGCCCAGCCGTGAGAGGTCCTTGGTGATCGCCACGGCCACCCGCCCGGCCTCGATTTCGGCCAGCATGGCCTGAAAGCCGGGACGGTCGTAGGTCACACCGCTTACACCGTCATCCACGAAAAACATGGGGTTGGGGAAGTGATGCTCCCTGGCATACTGCAAAAGCATAGCTTTCTGATTTTCGATGGACAGGGATTCGCCAGCCCGGTCATCCTCCTGAGACAGCCGGCAATAAAGGGCGGTAATTTTATCTGTTGCTCCGTACATTTCTATATCCTCCTTTGGTGGAGCAACTGTCAGTACAGGATTGGTTGGCTCTATTGTACCAAGATTCTGGGTGTTTGTCATTCTGAATCCTCCATCTTTTCTGCAAACTTTCTGGATGTGATGCGTTCCAGCTTGCGGACAAAGTTTTCTGTCCCCTCATAGCTGCCTGTGACAACGTAAGTGGTGCCGTGGATGACCTCGGTAACGGTCAGTTCGGGAATCCAGAAAGCGGATAGGTTCTTTACATGGATGTGGCCGTCCTCACCCCAAAAGAATCTGCGCTCGGCTCTTTCGGGGGGCAGCGATTCCGGCTCGAAAAAATAATATCCCTCCGGGTCGAGTTGGTGTTCAAATTGCATTTTCTGTTCCATAAGTACCTCCTGATTTTGTGTAAGAATTAGTGTTCGATTTCCGGCTTTTTCTGCCGTGCAGCGGCGTTCTGACACTCCTGCTCATGCTGTACCTCATAGATGTTGTAATGGATAGCCCAGAGCTTTTTCGTGTCGGCATACAGGGGTGTAAGCTCCGTCTGCAAATCCCTGTACTCTGTTTCCAGACGGGCCTTTTCCGCACGCCATGCGGCAGCGGGCAGCTTGCCGTCCACCACTTGTCCTTTCAACTTGCGCTCGGCCATGTAAAACAACCGCAACTCCTCGTCATGTTCTGCCTTGTACTTCTGACGGGATTTCTCAAAGCGGATGGTTTTCAGTTTGTCGGCAACAGGCTTTCCGGCCTTGTAGTAATCCGCCATTTGCAGCAGCTCGTCCAGTTCCTTGATGCGGGCCTGTTTCCCGGATGCTGACTTTTTCAGCGTGTCGATTTTGCCCTGCACGGTATGCAACGCTGCGTCCAGATCGTCAGCGGTGTAGAGGTGCCTGGCTTCCAGATAGCTGACCGCCTCAGACAGCTTTTTCAGATTGGCGATCCTGGCCTTGCTGCTGTATGCGCCCTTATTGCGGTTGTCATAGTAGACAGACAGCAGCTCCACCAGCGTAGGCAGCTGGGGCTTGGACAGCTCAGCTTTTACTTCTTTGAGCCAGTCGATCAGGACGGCGATTTTCTGTTTTGCCTCCCGGAGCATGGCGTTGGTTTTCCTGATCCAGCGGTTGAGATTGCCCTTATCGGTACGGATACCCTTGGCCTCCATCGCTCGGACAGTCGGCCCCTCATGCTGGGTGGGTATCTGCTCCACCCCCTGACGCTCAAAGCTGCGGTGGTCGATGCGGCAATCCAAACCCTTCTCGGCAAACTTGGCGTTGCACAGCTCCGCCCATTGTTCACGCCAAAACTCCAATGTCTCCGGCTTGCCCCAATCGGTGGAGGGGGCGGCGTTGAACACATAGTTCCCAGCTTCGTCCCGGATGCGTTCGCCATGCTCGTCAAGCATATATTCCCGCCGCTGCTTGTTGCCCCATTTTCCGTTTGGCTCGATAGGGCGGATAGGACACATGACATGAAAATGCGGATTTTGGATGCCGCCGTCCTCCTTGTCAGGCTGGTGAATGGCAAAGTCCACCACCATGCCCCGGCTCACAAAATTGTCCAACAAAAATTGCCTTGCAAGTTCGATGTTCTCCTCCATGGAAAACTCGTTCTGCAAGGCAATGTCAAAACTGTATGCAAGCTGCGCTTTCTTTCCGCGCTCGGCTTTCTCCACAGCGTTCCAGAGTGTTTCCCGGTCTGCGTACTCAGGCGGAGCATAGGACGGCAGCAAGATTTCTGAACAGATCACGCCGCCCTTGCGGGTGTAGTCGCTGTCCTCGCCGTAATACTCACTGTACAGCTTTTCGCCGGAGCGATAGGCGGCGGCAGACACGGCAGACTGTCCGGCGCTGCGCTTGATCTGGGTTACATGAAAATGATACAGTGCGATAGTCAATCACCCCCAAACTCAGTTTTGTTGTGTTCGTTGACGGCCTCCATAAGCAGGCCCTTGACCTCCGGCAAGGCGAGGGCTTTTTCCGCAAAGGCATAAAACTCGGTTTCGCTCAACACCTTTGCCAGTGGGGCTACGCTTTCAATGGCTGCACCTCGGGTGATCAGCCTGTGCGCCCGCTTCCGGCGGTCACCTTTTTCATAGTAGGCGGCACGGTTTTCAAGCTGCTGCTGTTTGTGCCGGAGCTGGGCAAGCTGACGCTCACTGGCGGCGATCTCGGCTTTCAGTTCGGAGATGGTTTTCTGCTTGGGCATGGTACATGACCTCCTTTTTGATGGGATGGATAGGATGAAAAAAGACCGCCTACATTTTCAGTAGACGGTCTGGCTGACGGTATGGGATTTTCAGACTTTGCGGCGGGGACGGTCTGCTGAAAGCAGATTGTTTCCGCCGCAAAGTGCGCTGAGATAGCTGCGTAAGCAGCGCAAGGGAGGCACTCCCTTGTTCGGAACGCAGTGACGCAAAACAGCCCGAACCTTGGTGGTCCGGGCTGTCTGCTCCGCAGGACGCACGGTACAGGGTCTACCCTGTATAGAAGTGCGCCCTTTGTTCCAAAAGGGTTTTATACGTTACTCAACTCTGCTGCGTACAGTTTGTCGAACTGCCCAGGGCAGCGGACATCGTAGCGGTTCATCAGGGCATCGAAGGTACACTTTGTCAGCGCATAGAGCTCCTGAAGCTCAGTATCAAACAGCAGGTCCTCGGTCGATTCCGGGTCGGCCAGCGACGGAATGTTCCGTGCCCTGCGTTGCATCAGATAGCCGAACGGGATATTCGCCAGCTTGTCGATTGCAAGATACGGCCGGTCAAGTGCCTTGCCGCAGCGAAGGAACGCTGCGTTCAAAAAACCTGTCGTATAGTCCTCGTCAGTAAAGACAAACGGAATGCTCTTGCACGGGAGAGCGTCCAGCTCCTCGATGGCTTCCTCCAAAGAAACACCATGCTCCAGCATATCATCCGTGATTCCGGTCAGATTGGTAATATTCTCCGGCAGCGGCTCCGGCTGACGAATATAAATCGTGCTTTCGCCATGCACCTCGAAATTTGCCATTTTTGAAAAACGGATTGCAATAATCCGGTCTTTCCAGACATCCAACCCGGCCGTTTCAATGTCAATCAGATACCATGCATCGTTGAACATATTATTGCGCATAGTCTTTCTATTCTGCCAGCATGGCAGCGATGACTCCCGCAGCAACCTGATAGCAAGATTCCGATTGCGATCCAACCGCTTGTGCAGGTCAATCACCAGAACTGGGTACTCAGGCAGCGGAATTTCGCGATTCTGCTCGCGGGTCATGGTATTGGAAAACAGAATGATCGGCACAGGCCGGTAGCGCACACGAAGCTCGTCCTGTGCGTACAAGAAGGCCGTCAGCTGCGCTACGGAGAGCCGTTTCGGGTTTAGTACCATGCACCGCGCCTGATCTGTGATGTGTTCGATCATATCCTCGTCCAGCGCGTCGGGCTCTACGCTCAGAATGGGGAAAGTGATGGGGAGCAGTACGCTTAATGTTTGCAGCTCTGTCCTTGTCAGTCCGACACAGAAAACATCATTTGTCATAGTGTAAGCTCCTCCCCGTCTTTCAACAGGACAACTTTCCGGTTGGGGCATAGGGCCTGCATCTTCTGAGGCGCATCGGTGTGCATGGGAATAACAATTTCTGGATCTGCTTTTTCGATGACATGGCGTAAATCCTCCGGTGCGGCGTGTCCGCTGGTGTGCAGCAGTTCCCAAGTGCCGGTCAGTGCCAGAAAGTCTGGAATTGTGCTGCCGGGTTTCGTGCGGTAGCCGTCCCACATGGAATAGAGGATAATACCCTGCGCCGGGTCAAACTGGCGGATCATGGCTTCAAACTGCCGGTTAGCGCGGACAAACATCAGACCGCCCAACGTTTGAAACCGTGGAAGCAGGTTGTCACCATAAACGGTCAGCTTTGGCATTTGATAAAATGTCGAAATACCGGCCCAATGCTCAGAGACGGTCTGAACCAGTGTTTTCTGATAGTTGTCACAGATACAGTATTTTCCATAGGGCACTGCCCGCGCCAGTGCAAAAATCCGGTCAAGGTTGGTGGTCGCGCACAGCACGAACACATATTTATATTGCCGCAAATACGTTTTCACGCGCTTCTGCAAATCCCATTCTGTCACCACTGCGCCATCCGAGCGGGACACCGTCGTTCCCTCGGTGATGACCGCATCAACCTTGCCGATTCGTCTATCCAGAATCTTGTCCATCGTTCCGCCGCGCACACCGTGCAGTCGGAAATCGCCGGTGTAAAGAACACGCTTGCCGTCTGCTTCGATCAAAAAGAGATAGCTGTCACAGGCAGAGTGGTCAATACAAAAGGGTGTGATTTGGATGTCGCCAATGAGAAACGGTTCGCCAGGAGAGAAGGTTTGAATGGTCTGCATCCGAGCGGAGAGTGCGTCATTTTTATGCCCGCCATGTTCTGCTGACTGGAGCATAATGTCCTTCGCCAGCGCCCCGGCATAGAGCGGAATCTCCGGGCGGATGCGAAGCATCTGACCGGTGTGGTCGCCGTGATAATGGGTAAACAGAACAGCGTCACAGCATCCATCGGTATCGGTCACACCCGGAATGTTCAGTAGAGCGGAGACAAAATTGGGGTCAAGGGACAGCTCATCGCCCATGTCAATGAGAATGCGTGTCGTTGCCGTGGAGATTTCTGCGGCAATGCCGCCGATCTGATGCGTCCCACGATGAATGCAGAGTTTCAATCCCATTCCTCCTTTCAGACCTCGCCATAGAGCATCGAAATTCCATGAAACAGCTTCCAACCTCGAAGTGACCGGTCATATTCGATCCATTCTCCAGTGGCTTGCAGGGCGGCAATATAGCGCTGTACACTGCGCAGCGGCAGTTCGGTCAGCTCAGCCAGTTTCTGCGTGGAGATGCCAGGATGACTCCGGATCAAGGCGAGGATTTTCAGCCCGTTTACCAACTTTTCACTGTATTCGTGCGCCTTTTTACTCTTGCTGTGTGCCGTGAGCAGCAGATATTTGAGCTTGTCCGTGATTGCATCAAAGGAATCGTAGCATTTGAAAAACTTTTGCAGCTCTTTTGGAGGTTTGGGCTCTCCAAGCCAGATAACGGTTTCGTCGGTGCAGCCGTTGACCTGCGAATAGTAATCGAAGATCATGCCGATGGAATCCTGGTCCATCTCCGGGGCATAGATGATCAGTACCTCACAGTTGATTGCGATCAGGTCGGTCGGCGCATCGGTGTCAAAAACCTCATAGTCCCGTGTCGGGATATTATCTTCCACGAGTGCGTTCTGTTCTTTGGTCAGACCGAAGGTATTGATACGATAGTCCCGACTCATTTTTTGCCGCCTCCCTTTGTGAGTTCGCTTCTTGCCACGTCAAAGTTTGTCCCGCAGGTGACACACCGCATCCGGAGATACTGCTTTGCCAGCTTGTTCTGCTTCAGCCGGATCACCAGTGCAATGCTCCAGAAAACAACACCCACTATCGCGACAAGCACTGAGAGCATATAACCGCCGAACGCAACGATCAGCCACAGAAAAAACCAGATACCAAACTCTACTTTTGGATACGGAACGCAGTACACATTGTGACTGCCGCAGTTCGGACAGGTCACATCGTCCCCCGCCAGAACGGTTTTGCCCTGTGTGAATTGTTCTTCTGCCATAAAACCATCCTCCTGTTTTTGAGGACAGTATAGCAAACCGCCGCGACAACAGGGTGGTTGTTTGATTTTGAAAATTAAAAAACTTCGTATCCGTCCGAAACTTCACGGATAAAGAACGGCTCGCTGTCCAGCAGATCCATCAGCTTTTTTAAGTTCGGACGTTGATCCAGATATTCTTGATGGGGCAAGCTGTTTTCAAACACAAACGGGCTTGCCTTTACAGGAGTATTTGCCGGAATATCGAAATCCTCAGTCAATTTCACCGTGTCTACTGTGCGCAAATAGGTATAACCCTCCAAAACGCAGCGGAGCATCGTTTCCTGCGTGTCCGGCTTCTTCAATTCAAGAACGCGCAGGATGCTGCCGTCGTAGGCAAGCAGATCGATCTTTCCAGCCTGATCGCTCTGCTTGTTTTTCAGTGGAACTTGGTAATCAAGAATTTTTCCAACCTTCGCATATCGCTCACCCGTTTGGCAAAGGTTAAACATCTTCATTGCCGTGAGTTCCTCAATACGATTAGAGTTCGGATCGAACTCTCCCTTGTGTGTAGATGTGCGATAGGAAGCGCTTCGCCGGATTTTCGGAATCCCATCCGTAAATTCCGCAAGATGCTCGATCAAATACTTCGCGATGATCTCTGTGTAGGGAACCTGCGCGTCCGGACAGATGCCCTGATAATTGACAAGATTCTGCGCATAGAACAAAGCTGGATTTTTCATCGCTTCATCGCACATTTCAAGAACCGTATTTTTATCGTATTGTATGGGCATTGCTGTATCCTCCTTTTATATTTCTGGTTTCTCCTATTATACGATTCAGCTGCAAAAATCTCAACGTAAATCTCGCCTTTTCTGCCATACAAGGTCATAACCCAGCACATCGGCCAGCTCCACGGCCTCGGTGTACCGCAGGGAGCCACGCCGCAGCTTGCCGGACAGATTGGGGACGCTGCTGCTCCAGCCGTATTCGTCGGCTAGCAGCTCCACCACCTCCGTCATGGTCATGCCCTCCCGGGTGATGTAGGATTTGATCTCATTGCGACAAGTTTCTTCTTTGCTTCTATGCATATTGGTAATTCCTTTCTTTTATATTCGCTCTATGGTATAATGAGTTTACCGGAAAGCAAGCCCAGATTCCCGCAGAGCGTTGTTTTATCATAGGCGGCCATCCGATGGAATTGCCGCCCGTGTACCCCTGTTCACAAGGGACACCTATCGTTTTTGCTGTTCCGCTTGACTTTTCGTGGTTCGGTGAAAGCTCATACGGAACGGCATACTGTGTTCGCTGTCCGGTGCATCGCTGATTGATATGGACAGCGGCACAAAAACAGTGGATTCTTCGCTGTTCTCACATGGTTTGAAAATGGTCGTGGTTTTTTGCCGCTTTTCCCGAATGTCGTTCCTGCCCGGAGGACCGCTCCCGGCGTTCTCGTCCCCTTTGGTGCGCGGATGCGTCACTTCGCCGGGGGACATATCCCATTCGGACGGTCATTCGATTTTCAAGGTTCAGGTGTTGTTACAGGTACAGTTTAACGAAAAAATACGCTCTTTCCCGTATATCCAAGAGGTTAGAAAAGAGCGCAAAACAGGGTGGATTTCCACGCTTAGAGACAGAAAGAAGGAGGGGTGCGCCATGCAGATAAAACTCACCATACAGGAGCGATTGAAGGATTTGCGAGTGGAACGGGGCCTGACGCTGGAACAGCTTGCAGAGCAGACCGGGCTTTCCAAGTCCGCCCTTGGCAAATATGAAACAGACGATTTCAAGGACATCAGCCCGTTCAGCATTGTCACGCTGGCGAAGTTCTATGGTGTGCCCACGGACTATCTGCTGGGCATGACAGAAACAAAAAACCACCCGGACACAGAACTGGACGCTCTGCATCTGAGTGACGATGCCATAGAAGTATTAAAGGTGGGAAAGTTCAATCACCGGCTGCTGTCGGAAATGCTGTGCCACAAGGATTTCCAGCGTATGATATTGGATGCGGAGATCTATGTGGATAGGATCGCAGATATGCGGATCAACGATATGAACGCCATGCTGGAAGCGGTACGGAAGATGGCCCTGATGAAGCAGGACGGGCAGGACGATCTTTCCACCCGGACATTGGAACTGGCCCAGGTGCGGGAGGATGACTATTTCGGTCATGTGCTTGCCGATGATCTGAAAGCGATTCTCCGTGATATTCGGGAGGAACACAGCAACGATACCACAACGGCAGACACCCCCTCCATTGCGGAGGAAGTGCAGGCCCAGTTGAAGGATGCCATGAACTTTGAGGGCAGTGACGCCGAGAAACAAGCAAGGATCTACCTTGCGACATTCGGCATTGACTACGATGCCATTACCAAAGAGCAATTTATCAATCTCATCGAAGTATTAAAGTTGTCCAAACACATGAAAAGCCCAACTAACCAGCGTGGCAAGGCGAGGCCATACCAGCCGCATGGAAAAGGAAAACGGAAACGCAAATAAGCAAAAAACACGCCATACTCAGCCTTTGAAGCTGAATATGGCGTGTTTTTCGTTGACCAATCCCGTCTGACAGATGCTCATTTCGTGTTATTTGGCTAACACTGTTTTATGAACACCTGCCATTTCGGAGGCGGTTTTATTCCCGGATTAGAAATATAAGGTAATTAAGGAGAAGACGACATTTTGAACCGAATCATCTGTTTTTATCAAGCATGTTGTCTGTCAATATAGTAATCTCATCATCACTTAAATCAATCTCTTTGATTGGCTTTTCGCTGATACCGCTGACTTTTTGTCCTTGCTGTTTGGATTTTCTTTTTTTACAGCAGCGTTTATTAACAGAGCAACACATGCGCCCATTATGGCGGCACCCACACTGAGCCCAATCATCGGCAGTACCATGCTTGCTTGTCCACCCTCGTACAGTGCTTTTGTGAAATTCTCCGGTCCATGCATCTCACGCGCATATTTTGCCATTTGTGCATATGCCCAAATTGACCCATCGTAGTTAGGAATCTCATTAAATCTCATATTTTTTGTTCTCCTTTTGTAATTTTATTTTAAATAAATTCAACCGTATAGTCCGCAAAGCAGCCGAGAAAGTTTCCGATAAGTTTTTTTGCATTCGATTCAACGGTGTCAAAAAAACCTTTTTTCTGAACCTCCTCAAGTCCTTCCGATTCAATTTCCGAAATCAGCGTTTGATATTGCTCAAAATCGATCGGATTCAGCATACTGTTCTGTTCATTGCATACAACGCTGTCCCAAATCAACTGATTGCTCATGATTTTCGCCTGAGGCAAAGCGACATAGATCTTCATGCTTTCATTATCCACCCGAACGGCAATGTCCTCAAGCGAATAGCCCGCTTTAACTATGCCCGTGCAGGTCAATTCAACATGGTTCGTTGAACCCGGAATGGGAATCTTGTCCACAAAATAGCGGGTAAAATCCTTCCCCCGGGTCACGGTGTAATCCCCTTCGCATGTTGCAAGCTCACCGATTTCAAGAATCTTTGCCTCAACTTCATCCACGGTGACAATTGATTTTTCAACCTCACCGGGAAGCTTCAGATCGATGCCGCTGCTGCTTGCGGGAACAACTTCCGCTTTTCCGCCGTTCGAACGATTTCCGAAAAAGTATCCGACTCCGAACACAATTGCCGTCACCAGCAGTACGGAAAAGACAGCACCCAAAACCTTTAAAAATTTCTTCATGCCCGCATCCTCCTCTTACAGCCACGCCGTGATGAATACAATAAGGTAAAGTGCCGCAATAACGCCGACAATACCCAAAAGAATTTTTCCGATGATCTTCATTCTTCTTCGTCTACCTTCATTTCCGAAATTTTCCGTATTTCCTCGGTTGGCTTCAACCGACACACAAGCCCGACCTTGTCCGCAAGTTCTCTGTTCTCCGCCGCTTTTTCAACGAGAAGCGAGGCAATAACCCTTTGCTTAACAGTCCATTTTTTATCTCCTTTCGGCTGTTGTTTTTTTGTATGACTGAATTATAATGCAGTTCATCCTTCGGAAAAAGGGCAAAAACTGCGGAATAACCCTGCCGTTTTCCCTAAAAAATGCAAAAAACGCCGATTAAATGCATAAATCGACGTTTTCAGGTTTAATCTGCACCTGTGCAGCCCGTGCTATCTTTCCGCTTCGCAACAGTTTTTCTGAAGTTTGATTTCTCCGTCGGCAACCATTTGCTCAAACCAGAATTGAAGCGTTTCAACCGTTACGGATATCTTTTCCAATTCGGCCTGAATACCCGTAAAATCAATCATTTCGTCTTCCGAAATTTGTCCGTCCGCCGTTATCTCAATCAGCCGTTCCTGCTTTTTCTGCATTGCGTTGAGCGATGCAAGCATTTCAAGCACAATTCGAGACAGATCCTTGACCTTTATCTCCGGAACATATTGCTGCCCGATGGGACACTCGTGCGCACAGTAATAATTGCACAGATTCGGGTTTCTGTACCCGCGGGACATTTCAAGCACTTCGTCCGAACGCGGCACAAATCCCCCGTTTTCAATTCGTTCAATGCGATCCGCCGAAATCCAGCCCAGCACTTCGCTCGCCTTTTCCCGCGAATAGCCCATGTTTTCACGGCAAATTTGATATTGAGTTTTATTATCCTTGTTCGATGTTCTCCCCATTTTTTCGTTCCTCCCGTTTTTTTCATTCTGCGGATGCTCCTGCGAAACAACTTTGCAAAACAGCGGAAGCTGCAAAATCTTAACCCAAAACCGTGCCTGCCCGTTCCCCGTGCCGCATATTCGCTCCGCACACCGAAAAAAATCGTTGCTGCAATTCGGCAATATTATTTTACAATAAATATATCCGAGTTTCAAGTCGAAATGCGGCGGAAAATCTGCCTTTTTCACGACAGAAGAATTGCGGCGGACGATAAGCATTATTCATACCGGACTCAACTCTGTTTAAAAAAACGGTTGACATGTTTAGATTTGAACGCTAAAATATATGTACATTCATATTTCTCATGCATATCTCTGCATATGCACCGTTGATTTTATATATTAAACATAAAAACCGCCCGTAAACCGTAAAGTTTTCGCAAAAGATTAAAACGCAGAAAATTTGTTTTGAATTCTGTTCTTTTCGTGATATACTTTACGCAGCAAAAAACAGTTTGCCCAACACTCTTGTCCAAGTTGCGGGCAATCTCATAAATAAGCTTGCGAACGGGCAAAGCTGAATGCATACGCTGCCCGGCGCATACCGTCAGACTTATAACAATAAACCCGGAGGTTATTTACAATATGTACGAACCCAAACCCATCGACACAAGCGATGTTGTCCTTCCTGCGGAGCTGCTTGCTCTTACGGAAAAAATTGCCGAAAACGTTCATGAAGTGTGGGCCGCAGGCAGAATTGCCGAAGGCTGGACTTACGGTGAAAAGAAGGACAACGATTTAAAAACAACACCCCTGCTCGTTCCGTATGACGAGCTTGCGGAAAGCGAGAAGGAATATGACAGGAACACCGCGCTTGAAACCTTGAAGCTGATTGTCAAAATGGGATACAGAATTGAATTGCGTGACCCGAATCAATGACATTTACGCACATTAAATTTCTTTTCCCGAATTTCTGTGCCGAATGCCTTTTTCTGCACGGATTTTCGCTGTGATTGCGGTCGCTGTGTTTTCTGCCGTTCCGAGCGGCGGAAGGATTGAAACGGCGATACGCAGTCACAATTTGATATGCTTCAGCCAATAAATAAAATGCAGAGGAGAACTCACTTGAAAGTTTTATTCCGAGACAAACTTAAATCTTATTTTTCAATGGCTGTTTTAGGTTTGCTTGCAGGATTCTCCGTTGTGTTTTTCATTGAAGTGCCTGACAACGGTTTCTGGTCGTTTTATTATTGGAGTTCGAGCACCTTCGGCTTCTGGATGTTTTCGACTTCGTTGATTGTTTTATTCAGCGAGAACAGAAAATGTGCGGCAATCAATGCGGGAATTTACATATTCCTGATGTTCCTTATTACGACCGTACACCAATCCTTCCGACTCTACCGCAGCGGAGCGATGCAGCCGGAGTCATTATCCAAACTGATACCGAATCATATCGGAGGCTGGCTGCTGTACAGCGTTCCGCCCGCTTTTGTATGTGCCGTGTTGGGAGTAATCCTATGGTCCGGCAGAAAAAACACGATATGGGGAAAACTGCTCCGTACAATGCCGGCGGTATTTTTGTTTGCGGAAACAGCCGTCCTTTTTTACACTGTTTTTGTTTATCACACAAGATTTTTTTCGGCATTAAGCGATCTTGTCTGCTTTCTTGCGTATTCGGTTATTTTTTTTAAACAGGCAGGAATCGACAGGCAATAATCTTTCGATTAAGCTTGCACAATTGTTTTTCGGAAGCTGCACAAACCTCAAAACGGCAAACAGGGCAGCTCCCGAAGGATTGTCCTGTTTGCTGTTTTCATTATTGCTTTGCAGAAAAGCCCTTGATATGTATATTTTCTGTTTTCCGTATTGCACATATTTATTCGGCGTGGTACAATAATTGAGGTATGCACAGCTAATGGCGCGGCTGCTCACTGCACCCGTCTGTATCATGTTGTGTAAAATTAAAAAAATCAGAGGAGAACTCACAATGAAAAAAATTACGGCGATTATTCTTGCTGCACTGATGCTGCTCAGCTTTGCGGCATGCGGCGGAAACAAGAAAGAACCTACTCCCGCGCCCGCCACAGAAGTTCCCGCGACGCCCACCGCAGAACCTACAGCGGAACCCACTGCGGAGCCCACGGAAGAACCCACTGCGGAACCTGCCGACAGTTACAATTACAACCAAGCCACCCGCGAATTCACAACCGACTTCATCAAGCTGACCGCACCCGAAGGCTACATGCTTATGGACATCGGCGGAATCGTTGCTTTTGCCAGCAGCGTGGATGAAAATTCACAGAATGCAGTCATTTACATGAACGCACCCATCGGCGATGACGCCGCAATCAATTTCAGTCAGTCTGTTGAAGAAATTGAAGCTTATTTCAAAGAAGCTTTCGGCGGAACCGTTTCCGACGACAAATGTTATAAACTGACCGTCGGTGATCACCCGGTTATTTACTACAAAACAACCGTTGATGTTGAAGATGTTCGTGCATACGTCATTGCATGCTACATCTACTCCGGCGATATGCTGACAATGTTCACCGCACAGCTGTATGATGCCGAATCTTTCGAGGCTTGGAACTCTGCCATCAATGAAATGACAATCAGCGGCGAACAGCTCGGTTCGGCCGTAACTGCCGAATAATCACAACAGCAGAATTTTACAAATTTCATAAAAAAGACCGCCGAATCTCTCGGCGGTCAATTTTTGTTCGTTTTTTTAACTTTTCAGATAAAGCCGATTAAAGCCGAACAGATTTTTGTTTCAATCCGCATTGCTTTTCCGCTCCGATGCGTGCATTTTTCAAAGTCCGATTCGGCGCATAAACCCGTCATACGTTTCCACGCGGTCGATATCGGTTTCTGCAACGGATTTCATGCTGTGCAGTTTGTTTGGAATCAGCCGCAAATTCGACACCGCACGCACGATCCACGCCAGCGGCAGCAGCCAATGCCGGCCCTGAAGGAAGGTATAGCGCGATTCGATTTGCCCCGCAGGCGGAAAAAGCATATTGCGTATCAATTTGCCCTTTGCAGTCTTCTTCGATTCCGAATTGCGCAGCTCTATCACTGCATGGTCACGGGAATGGCCGAACAGATCCGAATCCAGAGTATAGCAGAGAAGCTTTTTGATCGCCGCTTCGTCCGGCGGCGGAAGCGAGCAGCCGCATTCCGTGCCGAACCATGCGCTGCATGCATTCATCAGCGTATGAAAAAACCCGGTCAGCTGCAAAGCTGCCATCTCCCGCTCAATGTTTTCCATATTCAGCCGTGCGCTCTCATTCTTCATATACAGGGCAATATCCAAATACATTCGCAGCCCCGCTCCGCCGCCGTACAGATGCTTTGCAAGATGGCACACCGTATAAATAAAATGAAAATCCGAAGCAGGTCTGTACCGCAGCCCGTCATCCGGTTCCGCATACCGCCATGCGGCATCGAAATATGCTTTTAAATCGGCTCTGTTATCCAGATTGCCGTCCATTAAATTCGTGTGGATTTCATAATATTCCGCACCTTTAATGTAGGAATAAGTCGGCTCCCAGTTTTGTTTCACCGAATAACCCAGCGAAAGCATCAGCTCGTGTACCTTTTGCCTGTCTTCACGATGGATCAGCATGTCAATATCCCCAAACGTGCGCAGCTCCGGAACGGGATAAAGCTTTCGGAGATAATAGCCTTTAACGGGCATATGTGCAATACCCCGAACCGTAAATTCTTTTGATAAAGTTTCAAAGTCCACGCGGCGGTTCAGGTTGCCGACAATCGCACCGTACAAAAAACCGTCCAGTCGGCGGCAAACTTCCGAATCAGTCGAGAGCCTCCAACGCTTGTTTTCATACGCCAACACAGGCAGCATGTTCTGCTGTGCCGCCGCCCGCTGCAATTCCGCCATGTTCCACGGTTCTTCCGTTTTCGGCGCAGTATCCTGCACAAAACTGCGCAGCAGTGCCGTGAATTGTTTTTCAATCATTTGCCGATATCCTCAACCCTTATTCGATGTTATAAACACGAAATCTGCGGATTTTATCAAAGCTTTTTGAAGCGTTCAATTATTTCATCCGCGATTTCGCCCGGCGTTCTTCCGACGGTGTTTATGTGCTCGGCACGCATATCCCCGCATTGCGCATCAAGGCATGTTTGGATATTGTTCATGCACCAGCACTCCTCATCCTCTCCGCGCTTAATTATCCTGTCGTGAATTGTCTGCCGATCGCCGTCAAGAATAACATACCCGACCGAAATGCCGCAGTCCGTCAGCCGCTGAATAATTTCCGTATACGAAACATCAAGCACAAGCGTCATCGGCACAATAATGTCTCCATCATATTTGCTGCTTATATCCTTCAACAGTTTGCAATTCAGCTCCCTCCAAAGCGGGTATCCCTCAAAAATAATGCTGTGTTTGCATTCCTCGGGATAATTGTCCCTGACAGCATTTCCGACCTCCTCCGCATCAAATATGTGCGCTTTCGGCAGCTTCGCCCTGAGCTGCTCCGCAACAGTCGATTTTCCGACGCCGTATGCACCGTTAATCCAGTAAATCATTGCTTTCCTCTTTCCTTAATGCTGCATGTATGCTCTGACATGCAATAATGCAGTTTGCTTAATTCAGTCCCGCAGCAGCGGCTTCCCGTGACAAGAGGACAACCGTCTCCACATGCCTTGGGACAATAGTTTTTTCAAATCGTTCGTGCATACACAGCCCAAACCGTCTCCACATGCCTTGGGACAATAGCGTGAATAAAAATGCCATTATCAACGCTGTTGTCTCGACCCACCTCGTAAAGAATATGCCGTTGAACAACGCATAGCTATAGGTTTCTGCAACAAGAAAATCATTCATTTGATTGTTCACTAAGAAAACTCACAATCATAGTAACCAGTGAATTAAATGTCTCTTCGGCTTTTTTTGCGAATTGTTGGGCGGAAACGGACATTCGACTTTCACCCATTGGAAATGATATAAATTTCCCGTAATAGTCAACAAACAGATTGTAAAGATTCACTATTTGTTTTGCTTTTGAAGCATTTTCTACATTGGAAAACTGATTGAGCTCATAAAACAAATAGATTCTTTGCATACTATCTTGCAAGTTTTTTGACTCTTCATTAATCCTTTGTACATCACCTTTCCTTACAGCCTGTCTCTTATACACATCTGACGCTGCCGACGATCTTACGCG
>ENA-OZFH01000473-OZFH01000473.1-human-gut-metagenome-genome-assembly--contig:-NODE-473-length-16667-cov-6.808632_pt1 | contig 16667 bp, 14 predicted proteins | sample MGYA00245073_ERZ653619 | MGnify/ENA primary metagenome ERZ653619 (study PRJEB26926, sample SAMN06165178) | human gut metagenome | biome: ENVO:00009003; feature: ENVO:2100002; material: ENVO:00002003...
ACACTGCCATCTTCTTCGGTCTGTCCGGCACCGGCAAGACCACCCTGTCCACCGACCCGAAGCGTCTGCTGATCGGCGATGACGAGCACGGCTGGGACGACAACGGCGTCTTCAACTTCGAGGGCGGCTGCTACGCTAAGGTCATCAACCTGGATAAGGACTCCGAGCCTGACATCTACAACGCCATCAAGCGCAACGCCCTGCTGGAGAATGTCACCCTGGATGCCGAGGGCCACATCGATTTCGCCGACAAGAGCGTTACCGAGAACACCCGTGTTTCCTACCCCATCAACCACATCAAGAACATCGTTCGCCCGATCTCTTCTGCACCTGCAGCCAAGAATGTCATCTTCCTGTCTGCTGATGCTTTCGGCGTTCTGCCCCCGGTCAGCATCCTGACCCCCGAGCAGACCCAGTACTACTTCCTGTCTGGCTTCACCGCCAAGCTGGCCGGCACCGAGCGCGGCATCACCGAGCCCACCCCGACCTTCTCCGCCTGCTTCGGTCAGGCCTTCCTGGAGCTGCATCCCACCAAGTACGCTGAGGAACTGGTCAAGAAGATGCAGAAGTCCGGCGCCAAGGCTTACCTGGTCAACACTGGCTGGAACGGCACCGGCAAGCGCATCTCCATCAAGGATACCCGTGGTATCATCGATGCTATCCTGAGCGGCGCTATCAACGAGGCTCCCACCAAGAAGATCCCGCACTTCGACTTCGAGGTTCCCACCTCTCTGCCCGGCGTTGATCCCGCCATCCTGGACCCCCGCGACACCTACAAGGATGCCGCTGAGTGGGAGACCAAGGCTGTCGATCTGGCCAGCCGCTTCATCAAGAACTTCGCCAAGTACGAAGGCAACGAGCACGGCAAGGCCCTGGTCGCCGCCGGCCCGAAGCTGTAATGTAAGCGTAGCTGCTTAGTTAATAAGTAGAACACCCCCGCACGAGTAATCGTGCGGGGGTGTTTTGTATAAAAGGCTCCTCTTGAGAGGAGCCTTTAGCGTGTTGCCGCCGCCACCATCTCCAACTCCTCCAAATAAATGCAGTTGGGGATGGTGTTATTCTTCACGGCTTCGATTGCCTCTTCCAGCCCGAACCACCGCACGTAGTCGATTTCCTCTTTCTGCACGGTGAAATCCTCGGCGTTCTTGTCCAGCCACAGGCAGAATACCTTGCTGACCTGGTTATCTTTAAACAGCCTGCCGTGGAAAACGTCCTCAAAGGTAAAGTGCCGCACGCCGCACTCCTGCAAAGCATCGGCGGGCAGGGTCACGCCAAGTTCCTCCCGCAGTTCCCGCAGGGCCGACTCCACAAAATCGCACCCGGCGGGAATGTGCCCGGCCGAGGAAATGTCGTAGCAGCCTGGGAAGGAATCCTTCGCCTGGCAGCGCATTTGCAGCAGCACTTCCACGCGGCCCGCATGCCGCCGCAAGATCCACACATGGGAGGTGCGGTGCCGGATGCCCTCAGCATGGGCCACGGCGCGGGGTACGGTCTGCCCGGTGGGGCGGCCCTGCTCGTCCACAATATCCAAAATTTCCGCCATAATAGGGCGCTTCCTCTCTTTTGCAAACTTCCCCTAGTATAGCACCGGGAGCGACAGGGTGTCAATTCCCCAAGGTATTCCCAGTTGACAGGTATGATATAATAAAAGCAGCAAAATCAAGAGAGGTGTTTTCTATGCGCAAAAATTTTGGTGCGAAGGCGTTCAGCTATCCCCAGCCCGTTTTCATCATTGCAACGTACAATGATGACGGCTCTGCCGATGCCATGAATGCGGCCTGGGGCGGTATCAGCGATACCACCGAACTGTCCGTTTGCCTGAGCGAGGGCCACAAGACGGTCAAGAACCTGCTGCGTACCGGCGCGTTTACCGTCAGCATGGGTGACGCCAAGCATGTAGCCGCCTGCGATTATGTGGGCATTGCCTCCGGCAACAACACCAGGGATAAACTGGCCAAGGCGGGCTTCACCGTCAGCAAGAGCGAGAGCGTGGATGCCCCTGTCATCAACGAGCTGGCCGTCTGCATGGAATGTACGGTCAAGAGCTACGACCCCGAGACAGGCCTCCTGGTGGGCGAGATCGTCAACGTCAGCGTGGACGAATCCGCCATGACGGACGGCAAGGTAGACGTGGCCAAAGTTGCCCCCATCACCTTTGACCCCTTCAACAACGCCTACCACGTTTTGGGCGAGAAGGTCGGCAACGCCTTCTCCGACGGCATGGTCCTGCGGTAAAAACAGCGATAGTACAAGCAAAAGAGGTCTGCCCCATGCAAAGGGCAGGCCTCTTTTTGCGTTTAAAAATCACAGCACACTGCGCAAAAACTCCGCCAGACAATTGGCCGCAGCGCGGTGGGCGGCGGCACCGGGGTGCTGTCGGGCACCGATGGTATCGCCCCTTGCCTCGGGCAATTCCAGCAGATACACCCGCTCATCACCGCTGACGGTGCGGTATTGGTCCAGCCCGTCCCGCAGCAGCGGTAGCAGACCGCTGCCCAGCATGCCGTAAGCCCACACGATGACAGCGTGGGGATTGTGCTTGCGTACCAACGCTAAAAAGTTTCGCACAGCCGCCGCCAGCCGGGCAGCATCGGCAGGGGCAAAGCTGCCGTCATCGGCCAGGGTTTGCTTAAAGCTGCGGCCGGTCTCCGGGTCCACCCAGGGCGGATTGTGGAAAGCATTCCAGTCGTTGGTGCCCAGGTTGAGGATGACCGCATCGGCGGGCCAGGCGGCAAAATCGTAGGGCTGCTGCGCCCCCAGCGCGGCGTTGCGCTCCCCCGCTGCCAGGCCACACACCTGGGTATAGCAGGGGGCCAGTGTGCAGTGGGGGTCGTTGTCCCAGCCGGAGACCAGCCCCCAGCCGCTGGCCGATACTACGCGGTACTCGGCGCCCAGGGCGTCGGCCGTCATGCGGCCGTAGTGGTTCTCGGCCGAGAAAAAGGTGCTGATCCAATCGGTCTCGCACACCGCGCCGATAGCCCCCTCGCCACTGGTGATGCTGTCGCCGATGAACTCCAGCCGGCAGCGCGGCGCTGGCAGGGGCAGAAACTCGCCGCCCGCATGGCAGATAGCGGTAACTTGCAGCAGGTGGGCCGGGTCCTCAGACATCGCCTGCACGTCCTTCAGCAGCCGCACATGCTTGGCCCGCCCCGGTGCGGCCCCGCGGAATATGCACATCCGGCTGGTTCCGGGGTTCACCGCAAAGCGGCTGATCCACGCGCCGTCCAGCTCCACGCTGACCCAGGGTTCCATGGTGTCGTAGTCGGCATTTAGCTCTACCCAAAGCTCGCTGCCGGTAAAAAGCAGTTCAATACCCGACCCGGTCCAGAACAGCGTCAGCGGGTCCGTTCCGGCACAGCGCCCCAGCACCCGCACCTGCGGCAGGGTGGACAGCGGGGATATGGTAAGGTTTTGCATGGTAGCTCCTTTCAATGGTTAACATCCCAATTCGTAGCGGCGATTACATCAGTGGGCTGAACAATCTAAACACGCACTGCACGCCGCGCAGGGCCAGACTGCGCTGGCCGCTGTACTGGGGCGTTACGTTCTCGCACTGGGGGAACAACGCCTCAAAATCTGCCCGCACATCCTGTACGGCCTGGCAGCCGCAGAACCAGCAGCCATTCTCAAAATGCAGGTACAAACTGCGGTAATCCAGGTTGATGGTGCCCACTGCGGCGGCCTTGTCGTCGGCCACAAACTGCTTGGCATGGATGAAACCGGGCGTGTACTCGTAGATTTGCACGCCGCCCGCGGCCAGCCGCGCATAGTAGCTGCGGGTGACCGAAAAGATCAGCTTTTTATCCGGGATGCCCGGCGTGATGATCCGCACATCCACGCCCCGCTGGGCCGCCAGCACCAGCGCCCGCTGCATCTCGTCGCTCAAGATCAGGTAGGGCGTGGTGATGTATACATACCGCTGGGCGCTGTTGATAAAGTTGAGGTAGACATCCTCGCCCACCCGCTTGTCGTCCAGCGGGTTGTCGGCGTAGGGCAGCACAGTGGCAGCCTCCCGGGCGGTGTAGCGGATGGCAGGCAGATAGGGCTCGATGGCCGGCATTTCTTTCTGTGTCGTACCCCACATCTCCAAAAAAATCAGCGTCAAATTGCGCACGGCGTCGCCCTCCAGCCGCACGCCGGAGTCCTTCCACCGGCCATAGGGGTGGGTCAGGTTGAAGTATTCGTCCGCCAGATTGTATCCGCCGGTGTAGCCGACCTGCCCGTCAATGACAGTGATCTTGCGGTGGTCGCGGTTGTTCATAAAGACGTTCAGCACCGGCACGATGGGGTTGAATACCCGGCACTGGATGCCCCGCTGCTGCAGCTTTTTGGCAAAGGCGGTGTCCACAAACCCGATGCTGCCCATGTCGTCGTAAAAAACGCGCACCTCCACCCCGGCGGCGGCCCGCTCGGCCAAAATATCCTCAATGCCCTGCCAGGCGATGGAATCCTCGATGGCGTGGTACTCCATAAAAATAAAGTGCTGGGCTTTGCGCAGGTCGGTCTTCTGGGCCTCCAGCGCGGCGTTGGTGTCGCCGTAGTAGGTCACATCGGTGTTGCGGCAGGCGGGATAGTGAGCCTGGGTCTGGAGGTAGTGGATCTGGTTTTGCAGGGCCGGGTCCTGGGGCATGGCGGCGCGGTCCAGCGGCGTGGCATAGTGGGGCTGCAGCTCCGTATCGGTGCGGGTGAACCGCCCGCGCATGATGTTGACCGCCCCGCTGCGCCCGAACAAAAGATACAGGCAGACGCCAAAGATGGGAAAGGTCAGAATGACGATGATCCACGAAAGTTTGGTGGCGCTGTTGGTGTGGCGGCCGTAGATGCGCAGCGCCAACAGAAACGCCAGCACGCTGATGGCCAGCTGCACCCAGGCGTAGTAGCGGGTCAGCCTCAGGGCGGCCCACACGATCCACAGCACTTGCAGCAGCACGCCCAGCGCAGCAATACCCACGCGGCTCACCCCGTTGGGGACGGCCTCGCGCTTTTCTTCGGTCTGGTTTAAGGGATTCATGGCAAATCATCCTTTTTGTAGCTGTAAAATAATACCAGTATAGCACAAAATTGTGTCTTTTTCTATTGCAAATTGTCGCTTTTTCCGCAGGAACGTCGAATAGTGGGACGTTTTCACATTTTTACACAAAAAAGTCCGTGACAAGGGGATAGTGGCTGTGCTATAATTAAACCAATAGTTACAAAACGGAAACAAAACGCGCTGGAGGTGCTTTGCCACGCAGTTCATAAAAAGAAACGGGCTTCGCCAACTGGTATTGGCGGGGCTGGTGTTGTGTCTGCTGTTTTTGACCGCACCGCATACTTTTGCCGAGGATTATAACACCGTGCTGGACCGCCTGGGCCGCCTGCAGGCCCTGGCCAATTCCTACGTAGAGACCGAGGATTCGTCCGCCGACCCCATTGTGCTGACCCTCTCCTACACCCGCACGGGCGACTACAATACCCAGATGTGGCAGTTGACCGCCGGTGTGCGGGATGCCGCCTTTGAAAATTACGTCAACACCAACGACAGTGATCTGCAGTCTCTGCAAGGCATGAGCACCGTCACCCTGCCCGGTGGGCAGAATATCGATTTCGGCCACCTGCTGGCCTCGATGAACCTGGTGTACAACGGCATCCCCATCGCGGGCAGCTGGGGCGGCGACTGCATGCAGCTGGCCAAGGCTTATTACGGCCAGGCCAGCGATGAGGCCGGCTACGCCGATGTGATGCGTGCTACCTTTGCCAAAGACGATGACGGCTCGGTCAGTGTCTTTGGCGACCAGGACCTGCGGGCGGACATTGACTCCATCAACGTGGGCGCCGAGCTGACCAAGGACACCGACATCGCCACGGCCCTGCGGGATTACTACCAGAATCTAAGCGCCAATGTGGTGGATTACGCCCGCGCCAAGCAGTTCATCATACTCAACTTCGGCACGGTGGATACCTCGGCCGACAACTTCGGCGACGTCATCTACGAGACCATGCTGGAGGATTCCGGCATGCAGCTGCTTTTGTACATGAACGGCATGTGGACCACCAGCGGTTGGACTGTGAACAATGAGTACGCCCCTGCCCTGCACGGCGCGGCGGACCTGCTGGCCGAGTGGCTGGCCAACGCCGTGAACAATGAGAAGATCAAGAGTGAAACCAACGACCGCCTGGTAGCCATGGGCGGCGAAGCCCTGGCCGAAGCTCTGGCTGCCCTGGGTGACAGCGATGCCGCCAGCGAGGCCTTGGCCGCTGCCCAGAACGCCGCAAACAGCGCCAGTTCGACGGCTTCGACAACGGAATCTGTCATTTCTGATGCCACGCAGACCTTGCAGCAGAAGTTTAATGTAAAGATCTTCCAGTTGGTACTGCTGATCGTGGCAGCTGCGGCCATCTTTATGCTGATCTTGAGCTGCGCCATGTTTGCCAACCACCACAGCAAACGCAAAAAGGAATTTGAGAAAAAGCAGCGCGCCGCCCGGAAACGGAAAGCCGCGAAGCAGAGGCGGGAGCGGGAAGAGTAAAGCCATATAAACTGTAAATGGTTTCTCCTTGCGGGGAGTTGTCACCGAATGTGACCGAGGAGTACCCCACGTGCCGTCCGGTGCCCCCCCCTCAAAGGCCGAAGAAAAAAATCCCTCTGTACCACTTTTTGCATTGGTGGTATAGAGGGATTTGCTTGTTTAACTAAGTGACAATGAGCTTCGGCTGCGCTTTTTTGCATTGTGCGGGCAGATGCGAACATCCACCCGCACAAATACCGTCATCTCGTCACTGTAGGGGCCGATGCTTGCATCGGCCTGCAATCCGCCGCTCCCCATACAGCATCAGCAAGCCGATCCCCACGCCCAGTACCGCACCGCCCAGGACATCACTGGGAAAATGCACGTACAAGTACAGGCGGGAGAACGCGATGAGCACCGCCAGCGGGATGGCCGCCCAGCCAAACCGCCGGTCCGCCGCCGTCAGGATGGTGGCACCGATGGCCCCGGCCATCGTATGACCGGATGGGAAAGAGTAGTCGCTGGGGCGGGCGATCAGCAATGGTACGCTCTCGTCCAGCCAGCAGGGGCGCGGCCGGGCGAAGAGATTTTTCAGCGCCAGATTGCCCAGCAACAACGCCGCCGCCAGCCCTACCAGCAGCATGACGCCGTACCTGCGGTACTTTTTGGTGCAAAGCAGCACTATGGCCGCCACTACCCAAACGACGCCGCTGTTGCCCAGCGCCGTAATTCTCGGCATCCAAAAATCCAGCAGCGGGCAGGTGGTCAACACCCGTAGGCCGTGCAGGATGATCCAATCCAGGTTCATGCCTATTTTGCTCCTTTCACAATGGGTACACCAGGCTGTTCTTTACGTTCCATCATCATTTTTGCGTCTTCCAGCGCCAGCAGCACGGTAGCGCCCAACACAAAGCCGACAGGCTGGAAGGTTGCCATACTCAGCGCCGGGCGCGGCGTGGCCAAACTTTCGGGGCCGTTGGCGATGGCGTACAGTGAGCCAAGCATCAGGCCCAAGATCAGCCAAATCATCTGGCTGCGGTACTTTTGCAGCGCGGCGCGGATAGCACTGATGGATATAGCCACGCCCGCCAGCACGCCAAATCCCAGCGTGCACACCCCCGGCAATACTGCCAGCTGCAGGCCCATCAGGCTAATGCTGTTAGAATCATCAGGAACTCTCCCTAAAAAAATTCTTGAACTGTACCCAGTGTAGCGAAACTTTTTTAACAGAGGCCCCTGTGCATTTAAACGGTTTTTAAACTGTATGCAACCGGTAGCCCACGCCCCACACCGTTTGCAGCAGCTTCGGGTCCGAGGGGGTGTCCTCGATCTTCTCCCGCAGGCGGGCTGCCATCTCGTCTACAGCATCACAGGCGGGGCGGAACTCATCATTTTTTGTGTAGGCGATGGGCGCATTGAGGTCGCCGTTTTGGATGTGGTGGATGCCCTGCATCAGCTCAGCCAGCGGCTCACGGATATGGGCAAACAGGTTCCGGGTCAGCCACAGGTTGGTGCCCACCACCGCCGCCAGCAGCACTGCAATGACTACCACGCCGTACAGCACCACAAAGTGCCTGAGGTCGGCAAAGGCGGCCTCGGCCTGCTCGCCCAAGGTATGCAGATCCTGCATGGTCAGCCCCAGACGCGGCAGGTAGATAGTCTCCAGCAGCAGGACCAGCACCCCCAGCCCTACGGCCAGCAGTACCCCAGCCACCGCCACCGGCACCACCAGCATAATAAGATTCGAGCGTTTGAGCCGTTCCTGGATCATCATAACCGTCCCCACTTTCTTAGTTTAGATTGTACCACAAAGCGCGGGCGCAAAGTTAAACAAAAATTAAAAAGCCCGCATCGTTTTCAGATGCGAGCTTTTATCAAATCATTTCCACAGCCAGAACAGCACGGCCAGCAGCACCGCCAGACCCACCAGGTAGGCACCGGCGATGAGCAGGGTGGCCTTCAGCGCGCCCATAACAGCCCAGAATTTCTCCTTGGCGGTCCATTCGTCGGGCTGCTCCCAGGGACGGTCGTTGACCGGCTCCGGGGCAGCGGCAGGCTTGCGGCTATGGGGCAGCAGCGTCGGCGTGGGGCCGATGCCGCTCATATCGGCGATGGTACGGCCATCGTCCTCAAACGAATCGTGCTTTCTCATTTCTCGTACAGGTGGCAGACCACATAATGGCCGGGCTCGACCTCACACTGTTTGGGGGCTTCGGTCTTGCAGCGCTCGGTGGCGTAGGGGCAGCGGGTGTGGAACTTACAACCCGCCGGCGGGTTGGCCGGGGACGGAATGGAACCCTGCAGCACGATGCGCTCCCGCTTGACCGTCGGGTCCGGGATGGGAATGGCCGAGAACAGCGCCTTGGTGTAGGGGTGCAGCGGATTGGCAAAGATGTCGTCGGTCTCGCCGTACTCCACCAGGTTGCCCAGGTACATAACGCCCACCGTGTCAGAGATATGCTCGACAACGGACAGGTCGTGGGAGATGAACAGGTAGGTCAGGTTGCGCTTTTCCTGCAATGTTTTCAGCAGGTTGATGATCTGTGCCTGGATGGACACGTCCAGTGCGGAGACCGGTTCGTCGCAGACAACGAACTCCGGGTTCAGGGCCAGGGCGCGGGCGATGCAGATACGCTGGCGCTGGCCGCCGGAGAACTCATGCGGATAGCGGGTCTTGTGGTAGGGCTGCAGGCCGCAGTCGTCCATGACCTGGTCGATATAATCATCAAACTCATTCTTCGGTACCAGGTTATGCTCGCGCACAGCCTCGCCGATGATCTCGCCGACGGGCAGACGGGGGGACAGGCTGGAGAACGGGTCCTGGAAGATAATCTGCATCTTTGTGCGCAGTTCCCGCAACTCGGCGCTATTCATATCGTAGACTTCTTTGCCGTTGAACAGCACCTGGCCGCCGGTCTTATCGCCGCTCAGGCGCAGGATGGTGCGGCCGGTGGTGGACTTGCCGCAACCGGACTCGCCCACCAGGCCCATGGTGCAGCCGCGGCGCAGGTTAAAGGTAACGCCGTCCACTGCCTTGACATGGCCCACCGTCTGGGACAGCAGGCCGCCCTTGATGGGGAAATATTTTTTGAGGTGGTTGACCATCAGGATGTACTGAGGGTCATAGGTGACGGGGGTGTAATCCATTGCTTCGGGCATTTTCTTTGCCATACGTCACTCACCCGCCTTTCTGTTTTCTTCGTAGTAGCGGTAGCAGCTGACCTTATGGGTGGGGGACAGGCTGATTTCGCAGGGGTACTCGCCGCTGCAGCAGGGCAGCTGCATCTCGCAGCGGTCCTTGAAGTAGCAGTAGTCCGGCATATCGACCGGGTTGGGCACCTTGCCGGGGATGGAGTACAAGCGGTCGACCTTTTTGCCGACGACCGGCTTGGAGGCCATCAGGCCGATGGTGTAAGGGTGGCTGGGATGAGCGAAGATCTCCTCGACGGTGCCCTTCTCGACCACGCGGCCCGCGTACATGACGACGACATAGTCCGCCATCTCGGCAATAACGCCCAGGTCATGGGTGATGAGCATGATGGAGGAGTTAATGCGGTCCTTCAGGTTGCGCAGCAGGTCCAAAATCTGAGCCTGGATGGTCACGTCCAGCGCGGTAGTCGGCTCGTCGGCAATGATGATCTTGGGGTTGCAGGCCAGGGCCATGGCGATCATGACGCGCTGGCGCATACCGCCGGACAGCTCGTGAGGGTACATCTCGTAGACGCCATTGCTGTTGGCGATGCCAACAGTCTCCAGCATCTCGATGGTGCGCTTCTTGATGTCCTCCTTGGTCTTGCCTTCACCCTCGTGCAGGGCGATGACCTCGTCGATCTGGGCGCCGATGCGGAATACCGGGTTCAGGCTGGTCATAGGCTCCTGGAAGATCATCGAGATATAGTTGCCGCGCAGGCCCTGCATCTTATCGGCGGGGGTCTTGGCGATGTCGTAAGCCTTGCCGCCGCCCAGGTTCAGGCGGATCTCGCCATCCACGATCTGGCCCTGGGGGCGCTGCAGCAGCTGCATCAGGGACAGGCTGGTAACGGACTTACCGCAGCCGGACTCACCCACGACGCCGACCGTCTTGCCGACGGGCACCTCGAAGGAGACGCCGTCAACGCTTTTGACCACGCCGGTATCGGTGAAGAAGTAGGTGTGCAGGTTATCGAACTCGACCGCGTTTTTCTCATCGTGCATCTGGACCGTGTACTCGCTCTCCGGCACGTTGCGGCGCTTGCGTTTTTTCTCGTATTGATCGGTAATGCGGCGGTTTTCTTTGGAGATACGCCGCGACTCTTTGGCGGAAAGGTATCCGTCCTGTTTTTTAGCCATCGTGTGTTTCTCCTTCCAATCAGCGTTTCATCTTGGGGTCAAAGGCGTCGCGCAGACCGTCACCCACAAAGTTGAAGCCCAGAACGGTGAGCAGCAGGCAGACACCGGCGGGGATCCAGATAAACAGGTAGTTGGTCATAACGTAGGCATTGTTGACATCGTTGATGATGTTGCCCCAGGAGGCAAACGGGTATTTGACGCCCAGGCCCAGGAAGGACAGGGTGGCTTCGGTCAGGATGGTGGAGCCGAGACCCATGGTGCAGGTGACGATCAGCTGCGGGATGACGTTGGGGATCAGGTGGCGGAAGATACGGTGCCAGACGTTGATGCCGCAGGCCTCGGTAGCCAGCATGAACTCCTGCTCACGCAGGGAAAGGATCTGGCCGCGGACCAGGCGGGCAATGCTGGGCCAGCCCAGGAAGCCCAAAATCAGCATCAGGTACATCATACGGGTCCAGGAGTCCACGCGCATGGCGTCCATGGCGGCGCCGATGATGATAATGACGGGCATCGAGGGGATGCAGTAGAACACGTCGACCACACGCATGATGATGTTATCGACCCAGCCGCCGAAGTAGCCGGAGATGCCGCCCATCAGGATACCCAGGGAGGCTTCGATGACAACGACGATGAAGCCGATGATCAGCGAGACGCGGCCGCCGTACATCAGGCGGGTCAGCATGTCCATGCCGTTGGTGTCGGTGCCCAGCCAGTGCTCCTTGCTGGGGCTGGCGTAACGGTCGTAGACGTAGGTCTCGGTCATCTGCTTGACGCTCCACACCTTGGTGGAAGGATCGTAGACGATGTCGTACTCGGCCTCGTTGCCGTCGGCATCGGTGTAGTTGAACTTCTCGGCATCATCATCGATGGCTTCCTGCAGGCGCTCCTTGAAGTCGCGGGTGATGACGATGCTGGAATCGGCGGCGGAGACGACGAAGCGGCTGACATAGCCCAGTGTCTCGCCGCCGGCGGTGATGTTGCCGTCCTCGTCCAGGGCGTAGTCCACGCCGTTGGCGGCGAACCCTTCCTCGCCATTAGCCATAGCGGTCAGGGCGGCAAGCTTGGTCTCGAAGTTAAACTTATCCGCGCCGTCAGCCTCGTTGACCAGGTCACGGCTGGCGTACCCCATAACAGTATTGCCCTTGTAAACAACGTAGAAATCGTCGTTCACCAGGTCGAGGGTGTAGTCCACATCTTTATAGATGAACTCGGTCTCGCCTTTTTTGGAGGCTTCCAGCGCCTTGCTCTGGGCGATAGAGCCGAAGTCCTGGCCGTCAGCCACGACAAAGCGCATGGTGTCGTTGCGGGTCACGCCCACATACTCTTTGGACATCTGGGTGTAGGTGAAGAACTGCTCGTCCTGGCCGTAGGGGCTGACAAGGCCGCCAATGAAAGAGAATACGAACATAGCAACCAAAATGGACAGGCCCACAACGGCCAGCCGGTTGCGGAAGAACCGCTTGGCAACCAGCGCGCCGGGGGAAAGTACCTTGACGCGGCGGTCATCGTTCAGGGAGTACTGCTCCTGCTGGGGGTTCTGGTTCTGGGTGTTTTCACTCATGGGTGTGCAGTCTCCTTTCTTAAGAAATGCGTACGCGCGGGTCGACCACGCCGTACAGGATGTCTGTCAGCAGGTTGCTGGCCAGGGTCAACACTGCCATAAAGGACAGGTAGAACATCGTAAAGGGAATATCGCCTGCGACCATCGACTGGTAAGAAATGTAGCCGATGCCGGGGATGGAGAACAGCGTCTCGGTGATCAGTGCACCGCTGAACAGGCCGGGCAGGCTGCCGCCAATGATGGTGACCAGCGGGATCAGCGTGTTGCGGAAGGCGTGCTTATAAATAACGGTATGCTCCGACAGGCCCTTGGCGCGGGCGGTGCGGATGTAGTCAGCGTTCAGCACTTCCAGCATATTGGTGCGGGTGTAGCGCATGTAGCCGCCGATGGAAACGATGACCAGCGTGGCGATAGGCAGCACCAGGTGGTTGGCCTTATCCAGGAACTGGCCCATCGAGTCCAGCTGGGCATAGTCACGCCCTACCAGACCGTACAGATCGAACCAGCCCAGCTTGACCGAGAACAGCAGCTTGAGCAGCGTAGCAAAGAAGAAAGTGGGCAGAGAGATGCCGACCAGTGCGGCCGCGGTAATAACGTAGTCGGTACGGCTGTACTGCTTGGTGGCAGCCAGAATACCCAGGGGCACCGCAATGATGATGGACAGCACAAAGGAGATGCCGCCCATAATAACGGACAGGCCGACCACTTCCTGGAATTTCTGGGTAGCGGGGACGTTCCATTTCCAGCTGTCGCCAAAGTTGCCGACGATGGCCTTGGACAGCCAGGTGAAGAAGCCGGGCACAATGTCCAGATCCAGGCCGTAGGAGGCATTCAACTGGGCCAGCCATTCCTCATAGGGTTTGGCACCGGGTGCCTGGGCCAGCTGCATTGCCATCGTCTCGGCAAAAGAGCTGGGCAGGCAGCGGATCAGCGCGTAGATAATGAACATGACACAGAACAGGATCAATACCGATTGCGCGATACGCTTGATGATGTAATTTCGCACGGGTGTTTCGTTCCTTCCTTGCACGGCGGGGCCGCGTTTGTTTTTATGCAGGGATTTTTGCAGGGATATGCCGGAATATGGGCATCCCCGTCCCCCGCAAGGGCTGACCCCCTGCGGGGGAGTGGGACAACCATATTATGGCCGAATGTGCATAGTATGGCTGTTTTTGTATCCAAACTGCTTGAATAAGTTTAGACACAGCAACCGTTCCGGCGTTATAAAGCGCCGGAACGGTCGCTATTTATTGCTGTTTAAGCAGAACGCAGGGTGAACTTAACTCAGTTCAGCTCGGTGTTGTTCAGCTCAGACTTGTAGGTCCAGTACGGGGTCATATCCTTAGCGATGGTGTCGATGTTGACACGCTCGGTGGAGAAGATGGTAGCCTCGCTGCGCTGGTAGACGGGCAGCTCAACGCCCCAATCCAGGATGATCTCCATAGCCTCTTTGTACATGGCCTTACGGGCTTCCTGGTCGGTGGTCTGGCGGGCAGCCATGATCAGTTCATCCAGGTCGGCATCGTCGATGGCGTAGTAGTTGGTGGAACCGCTGCTATGGTACAGCTGGTACATATCGGGGTCGTTGGTGGACTGCCATGCAGCAACCCAGCCCTCGGCAGCGCCGGACTGGTAGGAAGCGTACAGGTCAGAAGCGTTGGCCATATCGTTGACAGTCAGGGTGAAGCCGATGGTCTTGAGAGCAGCAGCAGCATTGGTCAGGGTCTGGAAGGAGGGGTGATCACCGTTGCCGGAAGCACCGATGTTGATCTGATACTCCATCTTGGCACCGGCGGGAGCGGCAGTGACCTGGCCGTTCTCGACGGTGTAGCCGGCAGCCTCGAAGTAGCCCAGGGCAGCCTGCAGAGCGGCGGCGTACTTGTCCTCGCTCTTCATGTCGGAGGTGTAGATGTCGTTGCCGTCCACGTCGGTGGAGTAAGCAACCTTGTAGCCGTCATCGGTAACGGAAGGAGCGGCCCAGGAAGTGTTGGAGATGGGGTAGTTGATAACGCTGGCGGTATCGCCGTAGTAAGAGTCGATGCCCTCATCACGGTAAGCGGAGACAACGGTCATGATGGCCTTGCGCAGATCCTTGGAAGCCTCGGAAGCGGGGTCGCCGCCAACATTGACGTTCTTGGCGCTCAGGGCGATGTAGCCGTAGCCGCGGAAGTCCTTCAGACGGGTGGTGATGACGGGGCCATCCTCGCCCTCGGCGCCGTTGATGTCGGCGATCTGGTCAGCAACTTCCAGAGAGTAGGAAGGATCGGAGATGTCGATGGTGCCAGCCTGCACGCCGGTGATCTTATCGGCCTCCTGGGTCTCCTTCATGTTGATGTGAGCGATCTTGGGTGCACCGTCAAAGTAGGTGGGGTTGGCATCCAGATAGACAACGCCGTCGCTGTACTTGTTGAAGGTGAACATACCGCCGCCCAGAGGAGCGCTGGTCTTGGAGCGGACACTGCTCAAGTCGCCCTTGGGGAAGCCGAAGGAGTTGTTGTCGTAGTCATACAGAGAAGCATCACCATAGTAGTGCAGAGGAGCAATGGGCATCTGCAGCTGATAGATCATGGTGGTGGACAGCTCGGTGGTGGTCAGGGTCATGCTGTAGTCGCTGGTCTTAACGATACCGGCAACATTGGGCACATCGTTGCCAACGGTGACACCAGTGGTGGAGTAGTTGTAAACTTCCTCGGGGATCAGGTCAGACAGGGCAGAGCCAGCAGTCTCGGCTTCCATAGCGGAGAAGTTCCAGTCGTACTGGGCGCCGATAGCCAGGAAGAAATCCTTAGCGGTAGCGCCATCGGCCAGGTCGAAGCCCCAGCCGGCAGCAGCGGAGGCAACATCGGTAGCGCCGCCGTTCTCGGTCATGTAGTCAACGATCTCCTGGGCGAACTTCACGCCGCCGTCGTTGACAGCGTCCCAGAAAGCCTTCTGCTGGTCAGCAGTGAAGTAAGTATTGTCGGTGTTATCCTCGCCAGCCTCAGCGATCAGCTTAGACAGGGTGGACATAGAGTTGCGGTACTCCTCCAGGCCAACGATGGGGGTGGAGTACATGGTGGCAGAACCGTCATAAGTCGGATCCAGGAATACATACATCGAGAAGATAACGTCGTCGATGGTGACAGGCTCGCCGTCAGAGAACTTCAGGTCGTCACGCAGTTTCAGGTCATAGGTAACGGTGCCGTCGTCATTCTCGGTGACAACGCAGTCAGTGGTGCCATAGTAGGTGTAATCGGTGCCGTTGTACTCGCGGGTCTCGCCCTCGATGCCGTTCAGGATCATTTCGCCCTTACGGTCGGCGCCCAGCAGGCCGAGCTGGGTCAGGTCGATGACATCCTGGTCAGCGGCAGAAGCGGCGAAGAAGGGGCTGAACTTACCCTCAAAGCCGGTCTCTGCCAGGACGAGGGTGCCGTCGCTGGTGGAAGTGGTCGCCTCGGCGGTGGCAGTGCTTGCGGCTTCGCTGGATGCAGCGGAGGAAGCGGAGCTGCCGCAGCCGGCCAGCATGCTCAGGCTCAGGGCCGCAGCAGATGCCAGCGCAATGGCTTGCTTTGCGTTTTTCATGTGTACAAAACCTCCTAAAATTTGCCCTATCGGCAAGTCATTATGGCCGCTCCCCAGCGGCCATAACGGGAAAGGGAATTCCCTTTCCGATGACTGTCTATTCATACAGTGTACACTTGTCGATAATGGCTTATCTTATATAGTACCTGAGATTGCGTAAAATGTCAACTTAAAAGTTCTATTTTTGTGGCATTTACCGAAATTTGTGATATTTTTTTGGCAAAGAAAGGACTTGATTTTATTGTGCCCCGTACCAAAAAGCGGGCAGCTGCACAGCTGCCCGCTTTTTTCACATTGCTACATATTATATTTATCAATAATTCTGTATAATTATTCCTGCTTTTCGTACTTTAGCGCTTTAAATTGATGGTTTTCTATTGCAAAGGCACCGGCTGCTGCTGCCTGCAGCAGGATAAACAGGATACGCGCAGGCAGGTTTTGCCTGCTGACTGCCAGCTGTACCAGCTGGGCGGCAGCTGTAATTCCGGCAAGTACAGCCGCCAGCGTGCAGCTGCCCGGCAGTTTCAGAACGGTCTGCTCATGAATATACGCCCGCAGCGGTTCTCCGCCCGCCGTCAGCCGCACCAGCAGGTATACCGCATAGCCTGCCGCCAGCAGGCCCGCCATGTAAGGCAGCAGCAGCCAGAACGGCGCATAGGCGGTCGCGCCGGGCACCAAGCCCGCCGCCACTACCAGCGCGGCCCCACCGCCGCACAAGACCCAAAGCC
>ENA-OZFH01000478-OZFH01000478.1-human-gut-metagenome-genome-assembly--contig:-NODE-478-length-16616-cov-7.974881_pt1 | contig 16616 bp, 11 predicted proteins | sample MGYA00245073_ERZ653619 | MGnify/ENA primary metagenome ERZ653619 (study PRJEB26926, sample SAMN06165178) | human gut metagenome | biome: ENVO:00009003; feature: ENVO:2100002; material: ENVO:00002003...
GAGATACTGATCGGTCTCGTGGGCTCGGAGATGTGTATAAGAGACAGACCATATATTGCAAAACACCCCCAAGCATATGTTCGAAAACACAATATGTTGTGTTTACAGCAACGGCGGGATGCCACCTGTGGCACCCCGCCTTTCAACCTCAACCTTCAAGTTGACCTTGAGGCGATTTTTGCGTCCTTTTACATGGCGTTCACATCGCCCCCAAACTCCCCCACCCAAGGCACGTGCGGCCCACCACCGCGACGACAAGTGGCGAAAAATGGGACGGGCCCCAGATTGCCCATGCGCGCGCAAAAGCACGCCGCAGCAATCTGGGGCCCGTCCCCAAATACCTATAAATATGCAGGCCAGCGATGTGTTAACGATGCGCCAGCGGATGCGCCGCCAGATAGACCTCGGTCAGTTGCGTGCGGTCGACATGCGTGTAGACCTGCGTGGTCGAAATATCGGCATGGCCCAAAATCTCCTGCAGCACACGCAGGTCGGCACCGCCCGCGAGCATGTGGGTGGCAAAGGAGTGGCGCAAGGTATGGGGATGGAGCCCCACCAGCCCCACCTGACGCCCATACCGCTCGCATATCGCATGCACGGCCTGGCGCGACAGGCGACGTCCGTTCTTATTTAAAAAGACCGCCGAGGTCTCGGTTCCGCGGGCATGGGCCGCCAAGCGAGAACGTCCCTCAGTTACATAGAGCATCAGAGCTCGCGCCGCGCTTCCCACCAGCGGGGACAGGCGTTCCTTTGAGCCCTTACCGCGAACGAGTACAAAGCCATCGTCAATATGGATATCGCCCACATCGAGCCCCACCAACTCGCTCACACGCAAACCGCATCCGTAGAGCACTTCCAAGATGGCATGGTCGCGCAAGCCCATCTCGCCCTCGGGGAAGTCTTGATCGAGCAGAGCCGAGACATCCTCCACCGATAGATACTCCGGCAAACGCTCAGCCTTTTTAGGCAGGCGCAACGCCGCCGTTGGATTTTGGGCTACAGCCCCATCGCGCACCAAAAAGGCATGCAGGCCCTTCACGGCTGCAAGCGCACGCTCCACCGAGGCATCGGAATAGCCCCCATCGCGACGGTCGGCGACAAAGCCCTCCACGACCTGACGAGTCACCTCTTCAAAAGACACAATACCCGCCCGCTCCAGATAGGCGCAGTACGTCGTCAGGTCACGACGATAGGCCGCAATCGTGTTGCGCGCCAAACCCCGCTCGACCGCGAGGTAATCGAGATACTCCCCCGCCGCCACGGCGAGCGACGAGGGAGTAGCTTCGGTATGTTCCTTATTCGCCGGCACCCTTAGTCCGTAGCGAGGTTCATGGGCGTCACCTGCAGACGGTCGACACCCTCGTGCTGGCCGATCGAAGCGCGTACGAACTCGCGGAACAGCGGCTGCGGGTTGGTCGGGCGGCTCTTGAACTCGGGATGAGCCTGGGTTGCCACATACCACGGATGCACGTCGCGCGGCAGCTCGACCATCTCGACCAGGCGCTCGTCAGGCGACAGACCCGAGATAACCAAACCGGCGTCCTCGAGCTGGTCGCGGAAGGCGTTGTTGAACTCAAAGCGGTGACGGTGACGCTCGTAGACGAGTTCCTCGCCATATGCCTCGCGAGCAAGGGTATCGGCGGCGAGCTTGCACGGATAGGCGCCCAGGCGCATGGTGCCGCCCTTCTCGGTCACGTCCTCCTGCGAGCTCATCAGATCGATGACACTATACGGGCCATCCGGATCGAACTCAGAGGAGCTGGCGCCGGCAAGGCCGACGACATTGCGCGCAAATTCGCACACGGCCACCTGCATACCCAGGCAAATGCCCAGATACGGAATCTTGTGCTCACGGGCAAACTCGGCCGCGAGGATCTTGCCCTCCAGGGCGCGCTTGCCAAAGCCGCCGGGGACCAGGATGCCCGAGGCGTCGCCCAGAACCTCGGAGACATTCTGCTCGTCGAGGCTCTCGCCGTCGACCAGCTGGACGTCCACATGGCGATCGTAGAAGACGCCCGCATGGTGCAGGGCCTCGATAACCGACAGGTACGCATCGGGCAGCTGCGTGTACTTGCCCACGACGGCGATCTTCACCTTGTCGGCGTGATGGTTGGCGTGATTCTGTTTGCGCAGGAACTCGTTCCACTCGCTCATGTCGCGCTCACGCGGGTCCAGACCCAGGCGCTCGCAAATGCGCAGGTCAAAGTCCTGCTCGGCAAGCAGCTGCGGAACATCGTAAATGCTCGCGCAGTCCTCGTTGGTAAAGACGCAATCGGTGTCGACGTCGCAGAAGCTTGCGATCTTTCCGCGGATAGCGTCATCGATATGGTGGTCGGAGCGCAGCACGATAATATCGGGCTGGATGCCAAAGCTGCGGAGCTCCTTGACGGAATGCTGTGTGGGCTTGGTCTTGACCTCGTGGGCGGCGGCGATATAGGGAACGAGCGACACGTGGATGTAGCAGACGTTCTCGGGGCCGGCCTCCTTGCGGTACTGACGGATGGCCTCGACAAACGGCTGGGACTCGATGTCGCCAATCGTGCCGCCCAGCTCGGTGATGACTACATCGGAGCCGGTCTGCTCCTCGATGCGGCGGAACTTGTCCTTAATGGCATTGGTGACGTGGGGAATCACCTGCACGGTACCGCCCAAAAAGTCGCCGCGACGCTCGCGGGCGATTAGGCTTTTGTAGATGGCACCGGTCGTAAAGTTGGAATCGCGGGTCAGGTTCTCATCAATAAAGCGCTCGTAATGACCCAGGTCCAGGTCGGACTCGTAACCATCCTCGGTAACGAAGACCTCACCATGCTGGAACGGGCTCATGGTACCGGGGTCGACGTTCAGATACGGGTCGGCCTTCTGCATCGTTACTTTGTAGCCACGCGACTTGAGCAGACGGCCCAGCGAGGCCGCGGTGATACCCTTGCCCAGGGACGAAACCACGCCACCGGTTACGAACACATGCTTGGTCATATTGAGTTACCTGCGCTTCCCGTAGAAGTTGTTTATCCACATCTTACGGGTCTTCATTGTAATACTCGCGCCGCGGACCGTTCGCAATTTTTCTCGCGTGCGATTGCATTTCTCAATCTTGAAACAAAACGCCGCCCGGTTTCCCAGGCGGCGTCGCTATGGCAAGGGTTACATGCTGCTATCGATCAGCAACCTCGTCCTCAAGCATTTCTTGAACGAGCATGCCGGTACGGACGCCCTCAAGATACCACTCGCCACGTTCGGTGAGGCAAATGCCATTTGCAAGCTGACCGCCGTCGTCGCTATAACGCGAGACGACATCAATCATGCCTTCGGAATCCAAGCGATCGATTGCGGCGCGGGCACGATACGGCGAAACCCCCACGCGCTCGGCAAGCGTTTTGCGCGAGAAACCATACGGCCCGCCATTGTCTTCGGTTTGCTGGTCGATTTCCATCAACACCAGCACCTCGACACGCTTCATATCGTTGACACTCGCACGACCCTTGCCCGCCATAGCAGCCTCCTCAAACCGAGCACGAGCATCTAACGCGCCGTGCGCGACCGACACACCTCACGATGGCAGGTAATATCCATCATGCGGCATCCCGCTAAGGATGAAACAGTTACGGTTATTGTATACCGCTCAAATTGTTTCTAGGCAGGTAAACGGCTATTTTTCGCCGAAATAGGCGCTTTATTGATCAAAAAGCCGTACCGGGCGCCAACCCGATACGGCCAAAATGCAATGCAATTACCGCGGTGCTTCAAACTTAGCGGTGGAAGAAACCGCGGCGCTCAAACTTGGGCTCGCAGCACACGTTGATACCCAGTTTGCGCAGTACCGTCTCGTCCGTCGGCGAGATGATCACGCTAAAGAAGGCATCGCAACCGCGCAGCTGCTCCAGGCCCGAAAGGACGCGAGCGGCCGTCTCACTCGTGGCCGAGGTGATCGACAGCGCCATAAGCGTCTCGTCGGTGTGGAGGCGCGGGTTTTTGCTGCCCAGGAAATGCGTCTTGAGCTTGCTGATGGGCTCGATCGCCTCATCGCTAATGACCTCGAGCTCAAGGTCGACGCCCGAGACATGCTTGAGGGCGTTCATAATGAGCGAACTTGCGGCGCCCAGGCGCGTGGAGGTCTTACCGGTCACCACGGAGCCATCGGGCATGACCATGGCACCCACGGGACCACCCGTCAGCTGCTCCCTGGTGAGGGCCGCCGAGCGCGCCGGTGAGTAGTTCTTATCGATGCCGGCTTTCTTCATAATAATCTTGAGACGGTCGACTTGCTCATCGCCCACGCCGGTACGGCGCACATTTTCGACCGCGGTAAAGTAGCGGCGGACGATCTCCATCTTGGAAGCATCGCGGCAGGCATCGTCATCGGTGATGGCAAAGCCGACCATATTGACGCCCATGTCCGTAGGGCTCTGGTAGGGGCTCTTGCCCAGGATCTTTTCCATCAGGGCACGGACTACCGGGAAGGCCTCGACGTCGCGGTTGTAGTTGACCGTGGTCTTGTTGTAGGCCTCAAGGTGGAACGAATCGATGATATTGGCGTCATCGAGGTCAGCCGTGGCCGCCTCGTAGGCGATGTTGACCGGATGCGTGAGGGGAAGGTTCCAGACCGGGAAGGTCTCGAACTTGGCATAGCCGGCGGCCGTGCCATGCTTGTGCTCGTGATAGAGCTGAGACAGGCAGGTGGCAAGCTTGCCCGAGCCAGGACCGGGGGCAGTGACCACGACGAGCGGTCGGGTGGTCTCGACAAACTCGTTCTTGCCGTAGCCATCGTCGGACACGATCAGATCGACATCGTGCGGGTAGCCCTCGATGGGATAGTGCAGCTTGGCAGGAATGCCGAGCGCGTTCAGGCGGTTGCGGAACACATCGGCAGCAGGCTGGCCGGCGTACTGGGTGATGACCACAGCCGCGACGGCAAAGCCGTTGCCGCGGAACAAGTCAACCAGGCGCAGCACATCCTCGTCATAGGTAATGCCAAGGTCACCACGAGCCTTGTTTTTCTCGATGTGGTTCGCGTTGATCGCGATGATAACCTCGACATCGTCGGCGATGCTCTTGAGCATGCGGAACTTGCTGTCCGGTTCAAAACCCGGCAGCACGCGGCTCGCATGATAGTCATCGAACAGCTTACCGCCAAACTCCAAATAGAGCTTGCCGCCAAACTGCGAGATGCGCTCCTTAATGTGAGCAGCCTGCAGCTCGATATACTTCGCATTGTCGAAACCCTGGCGCATATATGGCTCCCGTCCCGTTTCCATTTAATGTTCTAGGCGATTATAACGGAGCCCGCCCTCCCCGATACCCAGACCATCAACAGGCACCAACCAAACATCCGTCAAACCTCTTGTCGGACATATTTGGTGCAAACTAACCTGACCCCATTGCACCGCCCCATAACACCAACAATGGCAGCGCCGCAGGTGGAGCAAAAGTCAGCGAAAGCCCGCCAGAGCGAGCAAGGTGACGTGAAAGAGGAGGGCATAGGCCTTTTGGCCATGCCCGACGATTGAACGTCAGATTGCCGCTCTGGCGGGCTTGCAGCGTCGAGTGGTTCCGGCGTTTGGTAAAACGCCGGAACACAAGAGTGCCCCCTCCCGCGCACGGAACGGGAGGGGGCTAAAGGTAGGAGTCTACCGGTGGGTTTACCCCACCGGACAGACGATGACCAGGTGATCCTTTACAGGATCGTCAAGGTTTCCGTGGGGTACCCGTTGGGTACTTAGAGCAGCACGCAGGCGACGGTCAGGATGACGGCGCAGACGACGGAGAGCGCGACGATGAGCTTAAGGGCAAACTTGAGCCAGGTCGTCCACTCGATCTTGGCCAGGGCGAGACCGCCCATGATGGCGCCGGAGGTCGGGGTGAACAGGTTCACGACACCGATGGCGGCGGAGAAGATCATGACCATGACCTCGGGCGAGAAGCCAAGCTTAACAGCCAGCGGTCCCATGATGGGCATGGAGACGGTGGCCATACCGGAGGTCGAGGGGATCAGGAAGGACAGGCCGAAGTAGACCAGGAAGCTCATGGGAGCGAAGATCACGCCGGACAGGCCAGCCAGGGCATTGGCGGCAGCGTCGAGGACGAAGACGTCGAGGCCGGTGTTAGCCATGAGGACGGAGATACCACGGGCGAGGGCGATAACGAGAACAACGGACATCATGTCGGCAGCGCCGGTGATGAAGGTGTTGACGATCTGCTTCTCGGACAGGCCACCGATGATACCGATCAGGACGGCCATGAGGAAGAACCAGGTGGAAGCCTCGTCGAAGTACCACTGGCCAATGGGCAGGCCGGTGATCAGGGCAGACCAGCCCTGGACGACGGCGTTACCATCGGCGTCGTAGACAGCGCCAGCGTCGAAGAAGTTGGCGACGCCCTCGTTGAGATCGGCCAGCGGAATGAAGCCGACGATCATGACGACGAAGGTGAAGGCGAAGGCGATCAGAACACCCTTCTGACGACCGGTGAGCTTGACCTCCTTGTGGACCTCGGAAGCAGCCTTGCCGTGAGCCTCTTCGGCGTCCTTGAGCTCCTGCATCGACAGGATGGTGGAACCCTTGTCAGCCTTGACCTTCTTGGCATAGTTCATCACGAAAACGATGGACATAGCGGTAGTGACAATCCACAGGACGGCACCGAGGCCGATGATGATGGACTGGTTGACCTCAATGCCAACGCCGGTCAGAGCGTCGACGGCAGCGCCGACGGCGAACGGGTTAACCGTGGAGCCCAGGCAGCCGCAGCCAGCGCCGAGCAGGACGGTAGCGGCGCCGACCATGGGGTCGAAGCCAGCGGCCATCATGGTAGCGGCGAGCAGGGCGTAGAAGGGAACGGTCTCCTCGCACATACCATAGGTGGTACCACCGAGGGAGAAGATGAGCATAAGGACAGGAACGAGCATGATCTCGTTGCCCTTAAGCTTCTGCACCAGAACGGCGATGCCGTTGTCCAGAGCGCCGGTCTCGGTCATCATACCGAGGAAGCCGCCCAGGATCATAACGAAGAGGCAGACGGGCAGAGCGTCAGCGAAGCCCAGGATCGGGGCGGTGCAGAAATCGCTCAGGCGGGCTGCAGTAACCGCGCCGCCGGACGTGCCGGAGACGATAACGGTAATCACTGCAACAATTGCCAGCAGAGCTAGAAGAATGGTGAACGATGAAGGCATACCGCGCTTTTTCTTAGCGGTCTCAGTCATGGTTCTCATCCCCCCCTTCATAAATCATTTAACTTTCTCGCGCTAAGCGGATCTTCCGTGCCGTGCCCACCGCCCGACGCGAGATATTTACCAGACAAAGCCGCTCGGGGTGTGCAGCAAGACACCCCGAGCGAGATGCTAGATGCTCTTACTTGAGCGTGGCGTACATGACAGCCTTGATGGTGTGCATGCGGTTCTCGGCCTCGTCGAAGACCTTGGAAGCGGGGCTCTCGAAGACCTCGTCGGTGACCTCCTGCTCGGTGATGCCGAACTGCTCGCACTTCTCGGCGCCAATCGTGGTGTTGGTGTCGTGGAAGCTGGGCAGGCAGTGCAGGAAGATGGCACCCGGGTTGGCCATAGCCATGACCTCGGAGGTAACACGATACGGGGTAAGCTGAGCGATGCGCTCGGCCCAGACCTCGTCGGGCTCGCCCATGGAGACCCACACGTCGGTGTAGATAACGTCGGCACCGGTGACGCCGTCCTTGACGTCGGTGGTCAGCTTGATGGTGCAGCCGTTGGCCTCGGCGATGGGCTTGCAGGCCTCGATGACGTCGTCAGCGGGCATGCACTCCTCGGGGCCGCAGGCCACAAAGTTCATACCGAGCTTGGAGCAGACGACCATGAGGGAGCGAGCAACGTTGTTCTTGCAGTCGCCCATGAAGACGAGAGTCTTGCCCTTGATGTCGTAGTTGAAGTTCTCCTGGACGGTCAGGATGTCGGCGAGCATCTGGGTGGGATGCCACTCGGTGGTCAGGCCGTTCCAGACAGGCACGCCGGACTTAGCAGCGAGCTCCTCGACGTCGTCCTGGGCAAAGCCACGGAACTCGATGCCGTCATACATGCGGCCGAGAACGCGGGCGGTGTCCTCGATGGACTCCTTCTTGCCCATCTGCGACGAACCGGGATCGAGGTAGGTGACGCCCATGCCCAGATCCATGCCGCCGACCTCGAAGGCGCAGCGGGTACGAGTGGAGGTCTTCTGGAAGAGCAGAACGATGTTCTTGCCCTCGAGATAGCGGTGCGGAACGCCAGCGCGCTTCATATCCTTGAAGTTCTTGGATAGCTTGAGCAGGTACTCGATCTCCTCGGTGGTGAAGTCGAGAAGCTTGAGGAAGCTACGGCCGGAGAGGTTAACACCCATGGTTCGATTCCTTTCGAAGAAATGAATTACGTAAGTATTAGTGTTGCCCGTTTAACGGGCGAAGCCGGTGCGGTTGTAGGGGGACCGCACCGGAAACGGAAAGACTTAGAGGTCCTCGCGCCAGAAGGGCATGCTCATGCAGCGCGGGCCGCCGCGGCCGCGGGAGAGCTCGGCGGAGGGCACGACGAGAAGGTCCAGGCCCTCCTTGTACAGCACGTCGTTGGTGACGGTGTTGCGGGCGTAGACGCAGATCTTGCCGGGCTCGACGCACAGGGTGTTGGAGCCGTCGTTCCACTGCTCGCGGGAGGCCGCGATCGGGTCGCCGCCGCCGCAGGGGATCAGCTTGACCTGGTCGACGCCGGTGGCGTCCTCCAGGACGTGCTCGAGGGTGTCCTCGATCAGGCGGATGTTCACGTCGCCCGGGTTCTTGCCGGCGGTCAGCTCGTAGACGCGCAGGGTGCCCATGATGGCGGGGTGGATCGTGAACTTATCGACGTCGATCTGGGTGAAGACCGTGTCGAGGTGCATGAAGGCGCGCGAGACCGGGATGTCGAAGGCCAGGATGCGCTCGACCTTGGAGTCGGAGTTCCAGAAGATGTTCTGGGCCATGACGTCGATCGCGGCGGCCTGGGTGCGCTGGGAGATGCCGACGGCGAGGGTCTTCTCGTTGATGTTCAGCACGTCGCCGCCCTCGGTGTGGAACTGGCAGTCGCGGCGGAAGTACAGCGAGACGTCCTTGTAGTCGGGGTGGTACTTGAAGACGTACTTGCCGTACAGGGTCTCGCGGTTGCGGGTGACCGAGTACATGCGGTTGAGGTTGACGCCCTCGCCGACGACCGCGAACGGGTCGCGGGTGAAGTAGAGGTTGGGCATCGGGTCGATGATCAGGTCGGACTCGGACTCGGAGTTGACCAGGGAGTCGAGGGTCGTGGACGCCGTAAGGGGCATGTCGATCTCGGCCTTGGTCATGCCGGCCATGGTCTTCTTGACGAACTCGAGGTTGTCCTCGATGGAGTCCAGCTTCTCGCGGACGATCTGCGGCATGTGCTGGCCGCGGATGCCTGCCTCGGCGATGTACTGGTCGGTGAACTCGGCGCGGGCGCCGGGGACCTGGTCGAACACCTCGGCGACGAGGTTCTCGAGATAGAGGACCTCCACGCCCTGGTCCCTCAGGATCTGGGCGAAGGTGTCGTGCTCCTGCTGCGCGACCTCCAGGAACGGGACGTCGTCGAACAGGAGTCGCTCGAGCTCGTCGGGCGGCAGGTTGAGGAGCTCGTCGCCGGGACGGTGCAGGCAGACCTTCCTGAGCTTGCCGATCTCGGAAGGCACGTGCAGACCTTTCGTCATGGCCTCCTACCTTTCTTTCGGGCCTTACTGGCCGAATGTATCAGCGCCCCTCCGTATGGGACGCTGCTTGCTGACAGCTCTAGTTATATCCAAAAACCACCTGCAATTCCACCTCGCCCCCGAGCGGTCAGCAAAGTGCGATGAACGGTATATCGCATATGATTCCCCCATGATGCACTTCGGTTCTCTAAAGCAGGTTTTCAAAGGTAAATGTTCTTTTTTCTAAGGAATTAAGCTAGATTGCACAAATATTGTCATGTTTAGGAATTGCATAGCTAAAACGGTTTTCTGCATATATATGTCGTTTGTCCATGATTCAATTTGGATTCGATTATATTCAGCTCGCAATCATTCTTATTCATACATCCTCACCAGTTGAGTATGGATATAGATTGTTTCCAAACGAGTTGGACAGTTAGTTGCATGCCTTGGCAGCGTAAGAAGTAGGTAAAGATACCGTTCACGCGATACGTCCGTGCCAGCGGTCGACTAAATTGAGACAATAGTGAAAAGTGTTAGGCTACCGTCCTCTGTGGGGACTGAACGGACAGATGCATATGCCGAGCAAAATCGAAAAGAAGCAAGCCGCCGCAAAGCTGCGCAAACCGCCGCGCGACTTCTCGTACACGCAAAACCGAGAGCTTAGCTGGCTGCGCTTTGACAACCGCGTGCTTGACGAAGCCTTCGATGAGACCGTTCCGCTGTTCGAGCGTCTAAAGTTCGTGTCGATTTTCGAGTCCAACCTCGACGAGTTTCTCATGGTGCGCGTGGGCGGCCTGTCCGATCTGGCAGAGCTCAAAAAACAACCTGTCGACAACAAGAGCAATATGACCGCCTCCGAACAGGTCGATGCTGTCATGGCCGAAATGCCCGGGCTCCTTACCCGTTGGGAGTCCATCTTTAAGAGCATCGAGGGCAAGCTCGACACCTTGGGCGTTCACCGCGCCCGCATCGATTCGCTTACGCCCGAGGAGCGCACCTTTGTAACCCGCTACTTCCAGGCCTACGTGTCGCCGGTCATCTCGCCGCTGGTCATCGATCCGCGCCACCCCTTCCCCAACCTGCGCAACGGCGCGCTCTATCTGGCCTGTGGTCTGGACGGCGCCACCGACGAGGAGAGCCTACTGGGCCTTATCGAGATTCCCGCCTCGATGAACCGCGTGGTCGAGATCCCCTCGCCCACCGGCACCTACTCCTACATCTTGCTCGAGGACGTCATCCTCGCCTGCCTGGACAGCTGCTTTGGCTCCTATAAGCCGCTGGATCGTGCGCTGATCCGCGTCACCCGCAACGCCGACATCGATCCGGACGGCGAGGGCGTCGAAGAGGAAGAGGACTACCGCCAGCACATGAAGCGCATCCTCAAGAAGCGCCTGCGCCTGCAGCCGGTAGTGCTCGCGGTCTCGGGGTCGCTCGAGAAGGCAACGCTCAAGACTATCCGCAAGGCGCTCGAGCTTTCGCGCCGCCCTGTCTTTACCTGCGATATCCCGCTCAACCTGGGCTACGTCTTCGGCATTGAGGGCAAGATTCCCGAGCACCTGCGCAACGAGCTGCTCTTTACGCCGTTTAGGCCGCAGCCCAATCCCAACATCGACATGACCCGCTCCATCCGCGAGCAGGTGCTGCAGCACGACAAGCTGCTCTTTTATCCCTACGAGGCCATGAACCCGTTCTTGGACCTGGTGCACGAGGCCGCCTATGACCCCGAGTGCATCTCGCTGCGCATCACGCTCTACCGCGTGGCCAAGCAGAGCCGCCTGTGCGAGTCGCTGATCGATGCTGCCGAGAACGGCAAAGAGGTCACGGTGCTCATGGAGCTCCGCGCGCGCTTTGACGAGCAGAACAACATCGAGTGGGCCGAGCGTCTGGAAGAAGCGGGCTGCACCGTCATCTATGGTTCCGAGGGCTTTAAATGCCACTCAAAGATCTGCCAGCTCACCTATCGCGAGGGTATGGCGCTCACCCGCCTCACGCTTTTGGGCACCGGCAACTTTAACGAGAAGACGGCCAAACTCTACAGCGACTTTATGCTCATGACGGCCCATCCCGGCATCGGTGAAGACGCCAACCTGTTCTTCCGCAATCTGTCGCTGGGCAACCTGCGCGGCGACTACCGCTTCCTGGGTGTGGCGCCCGTCGGACTGAAACCGCTCATCATGCGCGGGCTTGACCGCGAGATCCAGCGCGCCCTTGCCGGCGAGCCCGCCCGCGTGTTCTTTAAGCTCAACTCGCTGACCGACCGCGAGGTTATCGACAAGATCGCCGAGGCATCGTGTGCCGGCGTGCGCGTAGACATGATCATCCGCGGCATCTCGTGCCTCAAGCCCGGTGTTCCGGGCAAGACCGAGAACGTGCATGTCCGCTCCATCGTCGGACGCTTTTTGGAGCACGCGCGCGTCTATGCTTTCGGCGTGGACTCGGACATGATTTACCTGAGCTCGGCAGACATGATGACGCGCAACACCGAGCACCGCGTGGAGATCGCCTTCCCCGTGCTCGACCCCACCTGCCGCGCCCTAGTGCACGAGTATATGGGCATGCAGCTGCGGGACAACGTGAAGGCCCGCAGCCTCACGAGCGACGGCACCTGGGTCCCCGTGGAGCGTGCAGAGGGTGAGAAACCCTTCAACTCGCAGGAAGCTCTACTGGAGCGTGCCTATCGCAACGCCGAGGCCGCCGCGCAGCAGCGCGCACAGGAGAAGGAACGTGTGGCCGAGGAGGCCATTCAGGCCGAGGTTGAACACGGGGCAGCTGCCAAACCGGAAGCGGTTGCAGCTCCCCCGGTGAATGAGCCCGAGGCTGCCGCAGAGACCGCCGTGGAGAAAGCGCCCGAGCCCGCTACCGCGACTCCGGAGCCCGCCGCCGAGGCAAAGCCCACCCCTGCTCCTAAGCCGCAGCCGACCACACCCGAGGTTCAGAAGGTCCAGGCGACTGTCATTGAGCCCGAGCCTGCACCTGCACCTCAGCCCGAGCCGCAGGTCACCAAGCCCGTATCCGAGACGAGCACCCGTCGCGATAAGCCCGCCGGCAAGACCAAGGCCATCGAGCGCCATCGCCCCGGTCGCGTGCGCATAGGCCTGGGCCTGATCGGCCTGGGTCTTAAGACGCTCATTACCGGCAAGACGAAATAGTCGTTTGTAGAAGCAGTTTGTAGAAGCGCCCCGCATTTGAGGAAAGCCTCGGATGCGGGGCGCTTTTCCCTGCTACCATGGTGCGAACAACAACGCGAATGACAGGCAGGAATATGAAGCTCACTATAGAATCGATGACCTACGGCGCCGACGGGCTGGCGCACGCCGACAACGGCAAGGCCGTCTTTGTGCAGGGCGCCGTGGCAGGCGACATCGTCGAGGCCGAGGTCGTACAGGACGGCAAGTCGTTCATGCGCGCCCGCACCACCGAGATTCTGGAGCCAAGCCCCGATCGCATTCAGCCTCCCTGCCCCTTCGTGGGCATCTGCGGCGGCTGCTCGTGGGGCAATCTCTCACGCACGGCACAGCTCGCCGCCAAGGAGCAAAACCTGCGCTCCACGCTCGAGCGCATCGGCAAGTTCGCTCCTGAGCAGGTCGATGAGTTGGTACAGCCCATCTGCCACACCAAGGACGACTGGGGCTACCGCAATAAAATCGAGCTCGAACCGACCGTCGTCAACGGTCGCGTGCGCCTTGGCATGCACGGTGTCGACCCCAGCAAAATCGTGACCGTCGATATGTGTCCGCTGTTCGATAAGCGCTTCCCGAAGGCACTCAAATCGGTCGTCGGCGCACTTAACTATCTAAGCGGCAGCCATGACTTGGGGCTCGAACGCGTGGGCATTCGCGCATCGCGCCGCACCAAGGCACTCGAGGTCGCACTCTGGACGCCGACAGGCTCTTTTCCGCGCTCGCAGGTCTCCCGCGTGCTGGCGGACGCCGCTCATCCCACGAGCATCGTGCGCGTGATGAGCAAGGGCGAAAAGAAGGCCCGCCGTGTCTCTAAGGTGGAGATGCTCGCCGGTGAGGGCTCGTGGACCGAGAACATCGCTGACGGCCAGATGCGCCTGTCCGCCCCATCGTTTTTCCAAGTCAACACCAAGGGCGCCGAGATTTTGATCGAGCTCGTTATGGAGGCGCTCGATCCGCAGGAAGACGAGCTTGCCGTGGACCTGTACTGCGGTGCCGGCACCTTTACCCTGCCGCTCGCCCGCCGCTGCGACTTTGTCGCTGCCGTCGAGGCCTACGGCCCCGCCGTGCGCGATCTACGCCGTAACCTGGAAATCAACAAGCTTGATAACGTCGACGTCATTGGCGGAGACGCGGTGCGCGAGTTCCCCGACCAGGACGCCGATGTCCTAGTAGTCGACCCGCCGCGTGCAGGCCTAGCGCCTGAGGCCATCGACCTCATCGCCAGCACAAGCGCTCGCGATGTCGCCTATGTGAGCTGCGACCCGGCCACCCTGGCGCGCGATCTTAAACGCTTTGTCGAGGAAGGCACCTTCTCCCCCGTAAAGATCACGCCAGTCGATCTGTTCCCACAAACCTTCCACTGCGAGACCGTCGTTCACCTTAGGCGCAACTAGCTGATGATTTTTCTGGGACGGGGATTAAATGATCAATTTGTACCGAATGATTATTTAATCCCCGTCCCTTTTAAACATTGGGAAATCGAGCGTGGCAAGCGGGGGTCTTCGGGGTATAAGACGGCTAATTGTATGCCGCCTATGAAAGGAACCCCCATGCCCAGCGTTGCCGTTCTCGCCGCCGATGGCTTTGAAACTATTGAATGCTTGACCATGGTCGATGTCATGCGTCGCGGCGGCGTGCGCGCCACGCTCGTCTCGATCATGCCCACGCGTGAGGTCGTAAGCTCGCTGCAGATCCCCGTGACCTGCGATGCGCTCTTTGATGAGATCGACTTTGACGAGTACGACTGCGTCGTGCTACCCGGCGGCCTACCCGGTGCTACCAACCTGCGCGCCGATCAGCGCGTCTGCGACGTGGTCCGCGAGTTCGCCGCAACCAAGCACGTCGCCGCCATCTGCGCCGCCCCGTTTATCCTGGGCGAGCTCGACCTGCTCGAGGGGCGCCACGCCACGTGCTTCCCTGGCTTTGAGAAAAGCTTCCCCGAAGGCGCCTATACCGGCGAGAAGGTCACGCAAGACGGCAACATCATCACCGCCAGCGGCATGGCCCAGTCGCTCCCCTTTGCGCTTGAGCTGCTGCGCACGCTCGCCGGCGACAAGGCCGTCGATAAGGTCGCCGAGGGCATTCAGCTATGATTTTGGCTTCGCAATCACCGCGCCGCATCGAGTTGATGCGCGAGGCGGGCTATGACATTCGCATCATTCCTGCCGATATCGACGAAACGCCGTTTGATGGCGAGGCCCCGCTTACGCTCGTTGAACGCTTAGCACGCGCCAAAGCCGCCGCCGTTGCCGCCGAACATGCCGAGCCCAATGAGCTGACGGTCGCGGCCGACACCATCGTCACCTTTGACGGCAAGATTCTGGGCAAGCCGGCAACCGAGGACGAGGCGCGCACCATGCTCCGTGAGCTTTCGGGCCGCACGCACCAGGTCGCAACCGGCGTCTGCATCGTTAAGGCAGGCGACACGGCCGCCCCGCATGCCGCCGAGAGCCTGTCCTTTGTCGATGTGACCGACGTGACGTTCTACGAGCTCACCGACGAGCAGATCGAGCACTACGTCGCCTCGGGTGAGCCCATGGACAAGGCCGGCGCCTACGGCATTCAGGGCACAGGAGGACGCATGCTCGTGCACGATATTTCGGGCGACTTCTATAACGTGGTGGGCCTACCCATCGCCCGCGTCGCGCGCGCGATTCAAAAACTCTCGTAATTGCATCTGGCGCTGGGTATCCCCCAGCGCCTACAATTTTGGCGTACCGTACGGATCCCGACCGGGCACAAGGCGCGGCGGAAAACCGATAGGAGTTAAACATGGATACACTGCTCGAGGCCATTGACGTCTGCGATGTCGATGGCTTTTGCTATGGCAACTATACGGACGAGGAGGCCGGCACTGGTTGCACCGTAATCGTGACACCCGAGGGCGCCACCGGCGGCGTTGACGTTCGCGGCGGTGCTCCCGCTTCGCGCGAGACCGACCTGCTGCGACCCGAGAACACCGTCGACAAGGTCCACGCCGTCTGCCTTTCGGGCGGATCGGCCTTTGGCCTCGAGGCTGCAAGCGGCGTCGCTCGCGAGCTTGAGAGCCGCGGCATCGGCCTTCCCGTCGGCCCCACGCAGGTGCCTATCGTGTGCTCGAGCTGTATCTTCGACCTCGCCTTTGGTAACCCCACCGTTCGCCCCGACATTGAGGCCGGCATCGCCGCCGTGCGCGAAGCACTCGACAACACCCCCACCAAGCTCGAACAGGGCAACGTAGGCGCCGGCACGGGCGCTACCGTGGGTAAGCTCATGGGCCCCGCTACCTGCATGAAGGCCGGCCTTGGCGCTGCCGCCGTGGCGCTCGGCCCCATCAAGGTGGGCGCCGTGGTCTCGGTCAACGCCTGCGGCAACGTTGTCGACCCCTTCACCGGCGAGTGGGTCGCCGGTATGCGCGCCGCAGCCGATAGCGACCAAATCGTCGACATGGAACTCGCAGCCTTTGCCGCCGCCGGATCCATGCAGATGCCGCTCGACCGCACCAACACCACCATCAGCTGCATCGTCACCAACGTGGAACTCACTAAGGCACAAGCCACCAAGGTCTCCCAGATGGCCGCAGACGCCTACGCACACGCCATCCGTCCCACGCACACCACCAACGACGGCGACACCATCTACACCCTCGCCAGCGGCAAACTGGGCGCCCAGGCAAGCGCCGCCGTTCCCCTGGACCTGCTGGGCATGCTCGCCGTAAGGGCCCTGGAAACCGCCATCGTAAACGGAGCCAAAACCGCAAAAACCTCCCACGGCATCCCCGGCGCCGCGA
>ENA-OZFH01000544-OZFH01000544.1-human-gut-metagenome-genome-assembly--contig:-NODE-544-length-15141-cov-3.883733_pt1 | contig 15141 bp, 11 predicted proteins | sample MGYA00245073_ERZ653619 | MGnify/ENA primary metagenome ERZ653619 (study PRJEB26926, sample SAMN06165178) | human gut metagenome | biome: ENVO:00009003; feature: ENVO:2100002; material: ENVO:00002003...
CGTCGGCAGCGTCAGATGTGTATAAGAGACAGCGCGGGCCCTGTTCCTGCGCTCCGACGGCCCCGAGGATCTGGTGACCGCACTGTGGCTGAGCTGGTTCGACGAGTCCGGCGAACACCATGAGACCAAGCTGGCCGACCCGCGCGAACTGCTGGGCGCAACCGCCGACAGCGAGGACGTGCCGGCCGAGGAGAAGGCCCGCCGCGAGCGTGCGCGCGAAGGCGGCACCGGCATCGTCGGATACTCCGCAGATGACGACGGCAATCGCATCGTGTTCACCATCAACGGCCGCCTGTTCCTGACCGACATCGATTGGAATGACGAGACCGGCGCACCCGAGCCGCACACCCGTGAACTGGCCGGCGAATGGCTCGATGAGGACCCGGCGATGTACACGCCGGTGCTGAACCCGCGCATCGCCCCGGATGGCGAACATGTGCTGTACACCACGGGCAGCTACCTGATGCTGGTCGATATCGGCGGCGAACTAGGTGACCGCATCACCGCCGTCTACGGCGTGAGCGTGGAGGATGAGGACGGCAATCCGGCCGAAAACACGTGGAAAATCGGTCTGGCCGAGTTCGTGGCCGGCGAGGAGATGGACCGATACGACGGCTTCTGGTGGGCCCCGGATTCGCAGCACGTGCTGTTCGAGTCCTTCGACACCGCCGACGAGCCGACCTGGCACATCAGCGATCCGGCTGACCCCGAGAAGCCGGACGCCGGCCGCCGTTACCCGCGCGCGCTGACCCGCAATGCCGACGTGTATCTGACCGTGATCACGCTGGCGTTCGATGAGAACGACCGGTACGCAGGCATCACCGGCAACGCCGATGTGGATTGGGATCGCGAGGCGTACGAGTATGTGGCCGCCGTGAACTGGCGTCGCGGCCACGATCCGCTGGTGCTGGTGCAGAACCGCCGTCAGACCCGCGATCAGGTGCTTGAGGTGGCAGTCGCGGCGGATGGGGCCGCGCTGGGTGCCACGCGTGTGCTTGAGGAGCACGCGAACGAGCAGTGGATCGACCTGGTTCACGGCACGCCCGCCTACACGCCGGATGGTCGTCTGGTGTGCTCGCTCAACGATATGGCCACGGACACCAACCGTCTGACAATGGACGGCCGCCCGTTCACGCCGGCTGGCTGGAACGTGCGCACGGTGCTCGCCGTGACCGACGAGGATGTGCTGGCCGTGGTGCAGCGCGCGCCCGAAATCGCGCCTGAGGTGCCGGACGCTTGGGCCGATGCGGCCGCCACCGAGTCCGTATTCGGCGACCACGACGCCCGCAGTTTCGACGTGGTGAGTATCGATTACAACGGCACGATCACGCCGGTCACGACCGATCCCGGCCAGTGGACCGCCTCGCGCGGCGAGCGCGGCATCGTGGTCTCCGGCCGCGATATGCGTTCCGCCCGCGCCCAGATGCGGCATATTCTGGGAGAACAGAGCGCCACTATCGCGTCCACGGCGGCCGAACCCGGCTTTACACCGAACGTCACGTTTACGCGACTGGGCGAGCACCAGCTGTACACGGCGATCATCGCGCCGAGCCCGGAAAGCCCGTACGCGCACGCCGAGAAGCTGCCGGTGCTGATGAAGCCGTACGGCGGGCCCGGCTTCCAGCAGGTCATCGCCTCGCAGTCCTTCTACTGGGAGGGCCAGTGGTGGGCCGACCAAGGCTTCCTGGTGGTCACGGCAGACGGCCGTGGCACCACCGGCCGCGGCCCGGCATGGGACCGCGAGATCTTCGAGGATATGAAGGACGTAACGCTGGCCGATCAGGTCGAGGCCGTCAACGCCCTGCCCGAGGCCGTCGCCCGGCTCAACGCCGATGTGGAATCACGTGCGGCACAGCCGGCTGCGGGCGATCAGGCAGACGCCGAGAACCACCCACCGGCGCTTCGCGCCACCTCCCGCCAGCGGGAGGCGATTCCCATGCCGGACCTCGACAAGGTGTGCATGATCGGCTGGTCGTACGGCGGCTTCCTGTCCGCACTGGCCGTGCTGGACGCGCCGAACGTGTTCAAGGCCGCATGCGCCGGCGCCCCGCCCACCGACTGGACGCTGTACGACACGCACTACACCGAGCGCTATCTGGGCCTCGACCCGGATGTCTACTACCGAAACGGCATCGTGCAGGACGCACCGAAACTCGAGCGCCCGCTTATGCTGATCCACGGTTTCGCCGACGACAACGTCACCATCGCCCACAGCCTGCGCCTCTCGCAAGCCCTGATGGCGGCGGGTCGCCCGCACACCTTCCTGCCGTTGACGGGCATCACCCATATGACCAATGACGAGACCGTGGCCGAAAACCTGCTCACCCTCCAGCGCGATTTCCTGCGCGACGCGCTGGCCTGACAAATCGATAACACGCGCATCCCACCCGAGGTGCTCCACCGGTAAAGCACCTCGGGTGGTGCGCCGCACCCATTTCCGCCCTGAATTTTTGGATATTTTGCACTCATCGTCACGTGAAAGACCGGTTTTTTGTCTCATATTCCCATCACCGCGTAGGATGGGTGAAGATTAGAAAGGGAGGACTATGAGCGTTCTCGACCGTTTTGAAAAAAGCGTGGAGGGTGCAGTCAACGGAGTATTCGCCAAGTTTGGCTCCAAAGACCTGCAGCCTGTCGATCTTTCCAGCGCCTTGGAGCGCGAGATTGACGCCGAGGCCATGCCCGTGGGCCGTGACCGCACGGTGGCCCCGAATGAATACCGTTTCAAGCTCAGTACTCCTGACTTCGACCGTATCGAGGCATGGGGCAGCGAGACCCTGGCCAACGAACTGGCCGATAACCTCACCGAGTACGCGAAGAGCCAGCATTACGCCTTCGTGGGCCCGGTGATCGTGATCTTCGAGGAAGACCTTGACCTGTCCAAGGGCAACTTCAACCTCACCTCCGAATCCGTGCAGGGCAATGCCGTGCCGGTCACCACCGATGCGCAGACCGAGGATAGCCCGGTGCTCGAGGTGAACGGCAACCAGTACCTGCTCACCAAAGACAAGACGGTAATCGGCCGCGGTTCCGGTTGCGATATCGTCATCGACGATCCGGGCATCTCCCGCAAGCACCTGGAAATCGACATCACGGATAACGGCGTGATCGCCCGCGACCTGGGTTCGACCAACGGCACGTACGTGGAGGGCCACCAAGTGCCCGCCGCCACGCTGCTCGACGGCAACACCATCACCATCGGCCGTACCCGCATCCTGTACTGGGCCTCCGCCCAAGCCCAGGAGTAGTCGAGCACACGCCCGAAAGTCGTCCACTTATGACCGAACTGACATTCGCCCTGCTCAAGTATGGATTCCTGATCCTGCTGTGGATATTCATCTGGCTGGCCGTACGTTCGCTGCGCAAGGACATCGAGACGTTCAGTCCGCGACCTTCGCGCGCGCGTCGTCGCCGTGAGCGTGAAGCGCATAAGGCCAAGGCCGAAACGCCGCAGGCAGCTGCGCCGCGCCCGCATCGCCAGCCCAGCGCTTCCGCGTCGTCCGCCGCCTCGGCGCAGCCTACCCTGTTGGTCATCATCGATGGTCCGCTTGCCGGCAGCTCCGTGCCGCTGGCCGAAGCCGACATCACGCTTGGCCGCGCCGCCTCGAATACCGTGGTGCTCGATGACGAATTCGTGTCTTCCCACCATGCCCGTGTCTACCGTGACACGCGCTCCGGGCAGTGGGCCATTGAAGACCTGAACTCCACCAATGGCACCGTGGTCAACCAGCAGCGCATCAGCCGCCCCACCATCCTGCCCGCTCGTATTCCTGTGCGCATCGGCGCCACCACCTTCGAACTGAGGTAGCCGCATGCCAAAATCCGCCGCTTCACAACCGCTGTTCCTGTATTCCACCACGGTGTCCGATGTGGGCACCGTGCGCGCGAACAATCAGGATTCCTCCTTCGCCGGCGAGCATCTCATCGCCATGTGCGACGGCATGGGCGGTCACGCCGGCGGCGATACGGCATCCTCCATCGCCATCCGGTCACTGGCCCACATCGAGCAGGACGACACCGGTGGCAACGTCGAGACGATCTCCCGCATGATGGAGACCTCCGTTATGGCCGCGCATGACGCCATCGTCGGCAAGGCCAAGCGCGAACGCAAGCTTGCCGGCATGGGCACCACCGTTACCGCAGTGGCATTGGTGGCCGGCTACTGGGTCATCGCCCATATCGGCGATTCGCGCGCCTACCTGCTGCGCGACGGACACCTGAGCCGCATCACGTGCGACCACAGCTACGTGCAGCACCTCATCAACACCGGTCGTATCACCCCGTCCGAAGCCAAGAACCACCCGCAGCGCAACGTCGTGATGCGCGTGCTTGGCGACTTTGACATTGACCCGCGCCCGGATATTTCGATTCGCCGAGCCCACCCCGCCGACCGTTGGCTGCTGTGCTCGGACGGTCTGTGCGGTGTGCTGGAAGATTCCACCATCGAAGAGACGATGACCACGCTGTCCGATCAGGGCGAATGCGCGCAGCGTCTGGTGCAGATGGCACTGCGGGCGGGCAGCACCGATAATGTCACGGCCGTTATTGCGGATGCCACGTTGGCGTTGGATGCCGATGCGTTCGATCTGCCGCACCAAACGCCGTTGGTCGGCGGTGCCGCCAGCCGTAATCTTGAGCCGATTGCCGACATCGTCAACGAGCCGGTGGCTACCGCGCCCGCACTGCGGGAGGATGATTCCCCCGCCCAGCGCGCCGCAGCATTGATTCAGCCCGCCAGCGCGCACGAGGCGGAGACCGCGCAAACCACGGCCAAACCGTCGTCCACACGCGTGGTGCAGCCGTCCACCGTCCGCGAGGAGACCGGTGAACGAGCCAATCCCGATACCGGTGAGATTCCGGTGGTGCAAAAGCCGGATGGGCGCCTGTCCGCCGACCCCAACGACCCGGATGTGGCCAAAGCCATCCGCGATGAGCAGGTCGAGCAGAAGAAGGCCACGCGCACCAAGAAGCGCCGCAATAAGCTTGCGGTGATTATTACCTGCATTCTTGCCGTGCTGGCATTGGCCGGCGCTGGCTGGGGCGCGTACACGTGGAGCCAGACGCACTACTACGTGGGAGATAGCAACGGCACCGTGGCCATTTATCGTGGCGTGCCGACCAATCTCTTTGGACTTGAGCTTTCGCACGAAGTGCAGACCACCAATATCGCCACCGCGGACCTGCCTCAGACATGGCGTGACCAGCTGAGCCAAGGCATCACAGTCGGTTCGTTGGACGAAGCGCAGTCGCATGTGGGTATTATCCGCACCGAAATGCGCAAACTGGCCAAGCAGCAGGAAGCCGACGCCGCCAAGAAGGCCGAGGCGTCCAATTCCCCGGACAGTTCCAAAGACAGCTCCCAGAGCGATTCCAAGGACAGCACCGAGGATTCGTCCAGCCAGTCCGGCTCCTCGTCAGACAAGTCCGGTTCGTCAAGCTCATCCGATTCCTCGGATAAATCCGGTATCGGAGCGGCCGACAACGCGGCCACGGGAGATTCTCAATGATCGTTACCCGTCTACGTCAGATTTCTTTGTTGCTGATTGCCATGGCAATCAGTGCGTTGGCGTTCATCCAGATGTTCCAGCGCACCGCCGGCGAATTCCCTATGCAATACGCCGGCATGCTGGCATTGGCCGTAGTGCTGTTTCTGGTGCTGTGGGGGCTGATTGTGCGCTTCCAGCCGTACGCCAGCCAGTCGATTCTGCCTTGCGTGCTACTGCTGACCGCCACCGGCGTGACCATGATCGCTCGCATTGACCAGAGCGAAGGTTGGGCGGTTGCCCAACGTCAGCTGATCTGGCTGTGCATCGCCATCGTGCTTTCCGCGCTGCTCATCATCTTTCTGAAGGACTACCGCGTGCTGCGGCGCTTCTCCTACGTGTCGATGGTGGTGGGCTTGGTGCTGCTGCTCGCCCCGATGCTGCCGTTTGTCGGCCAGGAAGTGAACGGCGCGCGCATTTGGATCAGGATTCCGGGACTGGGCCAGTTCCAGCCGGGCGAGTTCGCCAAGCTGTTCCTTGCGTTCTTCTTCGCCGCCTACCTGTTCGACCATCGCGACCAGCTGGCCGTGGGCGGTAAGAAGATGCTCGGTCTGCAGCTGCCGCGTATCAAGGATCTCGGCCCGATCATCGTGGTGTGGATCGCCTCGATGGGCGTGCTCATCATGCAGCATGATCTGGGCACCTCGCTTATGTTCTTCGCCATGTTCGTGGCCATGCTGTACACGGCCACCGGCCGTAAAAGCTGGATCATCATCGGTCTGATCGCGTTCGCCGCGGGTGCCGTGCTGGCCGCAGGCATGTTCAGCCACGTGGGTCAGCGAGTCGATGCCTGGCTGCACCCGTTCAGCAACGAGCAATACAACAAGACCCCCGGCGGCTCCTGGCAGCTGGTCACCGGCATTTTCGGCCTGGCATCAGGCGGCATGCTCGGCACCGGTCTCGGCCAAGGCCATCCTTCGCTCGTTACGTTTGCGAACTCCGATTTCATCTACGCCTCTCTGGGCGAGGAACTCGGTCTGATGGGCGTCCTGGCCATTTTGATGCTCTACCTGCTCATCATTGCCTCCGGCTTTATCACCGCCATGAAAATCAAGGATGGCTTCGGCAAGCTGCTCGCTTCCGGACTGGTGTTCACCATGGCCTTCCAGGTGTTCACCGTGGTCGGCGGCATCACGCTGGTGATTCCTCTGACCGGTCTGACCCTGCCCTATATGGCGGCCGGTGGCTCCAGTCTGATCGCCAACTATATTCTCGCGACCCTGCTCATCATCATCTCGAATTCGGCCAATGCGCCCGAGCCGGAGCTGACCTCGGATACGTTCCAGTACGAGGCTTTGGCCGTGCTGCGCAACAAGGAACTTGAGGCCCGGGCCCGCGCCACTGAGCCGATCGTTCAGCCTCGCAGCGCGTCGGCTACGGCGTCGCAGTCCGAGTCGGAATCGTTTGACGACCCCATTGTGGACATCACCAAGCACGCGCCAGACACACTTGAGGCACCCGAAGTGCCCGCAATTGTGACCTCTGCGGGCTCTGCTGCGGCCCCCATCGCCGAGCCCATTGTGGATGCCACCACTCCGGCGTATGCCGGCGCCGATGAACCGTACACGCCTACCGGTACGATTCCCCCGCTTCCTCCCGTTAACGGAGGCACTCGCGTATGAACAAATATCTTCGTCAGCTTTTCACCGCCGTGGTAGCGCTGTTCGTGATTCTCGGCCTGTCGTCCACCATCATCATGGCGGTACGGGCCAACGCGCTGAACAACGATCCGCGCAACGCCCGTTCGCTGTACCACCAGCTCGGTGCCTACCGCGGTGCCATTCTGGCCTCGGACGGCACGGTCATGGCCAAATCCGAACCGGTCAACGACGCGTTCAAATACCTGCGCACCTATTCCAACGGTCCTCTGTATGCTCCGGTCACCGGCTTCTTCTCCATCAACCAGACCGCCGATCGCGGCCTGGAAGCCTCCCGCAGCATGCTGCTCAACGGTGAGGCCGATTCATTGATCTGGCAGCGGGCCAAGGCCATGCTCACCGGCACTACGAATCAGGGCGCGTCCATCGAAACCTCCATCGACCCCAAGCTGCAGCAGGTTGCCTACGATCAGCTCGGTACGCGCGATGGTGCGGCGGTGGCCATCGAAGTCAACACCGGCCGTATCCTCGCCATGGTGAGCACGCCCAGTTATGATCCGAACAAACTGGCGACCCATGACACCAAAGCCGCGTCTCAGGCCTACAACGAACTTTCTGCGGGCCAAAATAGCCCTCTAATCAACCGCGCCACCTCGCAGCTGTACCCACCAGGGTCCACGTTCAAGACCATCGTCGCCTCGGCTGCGCTGGAAACCGGCGATTATCAGACGGACACGAAGATTCCTGCGGGCGCCAGCTATACCTTGCCGGGAACCGCCACACAGTTGCCGAACGCCGAGGCACAGGCCGATGGCGTCAACGGGCAGATCTCCCTGCAAGAGGCCGTCGCATGGTCGTCCAATACCGCGTTCGCCCAGCTTGGCGTGAAACTCGGCGCGAGCAAGGTTTCGGACATGGCCACCAAGCTTGGTTTCGGCAGCACCATCACCATTGACGGCACCGAATCCACGGGCACCCCGATGACGGCCACCGCGTCCACATTCCCCTCTGATCCGACCGACGACAAGCTTGCGCTGGCGTCCATCGGCCAAGGCGACACCACGGCCACGCCGTTGCAGATGGCGATGGTCGCGCAGGCAATCGCCAACAACGGCAAACTGATGCAGCCCACGCTGGTCGATCGTGTGCGCGCCGCCGATCTCACCGTGCTTTCGCAGACCAAGCCGCAGACCATGGCCAATGCGTTCAGCAAGGATTCCGCAGACAAGCTCACCACGATGATGGAAAGCGTGGTGTCCGAGGCCAATCCGCAGCTGGCCATCGACGGCATCAAGGTGGCGGCCAAAACCGGTACCGCACAAATCGGTACCGACAACTCTGCCATCGACGGCTGGGTGATCGGTTTCGCGCCGGCGGACGATCCGCAAATCGCCGTCGCGGTGTTGGTGCATAACACAGATGTATACGGTTCGCTCGCCGCTGGCCCGATCATGCGCGCGATGATGCAGGAGGCTTTGCAGCAGTGAAACTTATCGAAGGACAGCTTATTCACCGCCGATATCGTCTTGATTCGCGTCTTGCGCAAGGCGGTATGGGCGAGGTCTGGAAAGGCTACGATATTCAGCTCGGCCGTGAAGTGGCCATCAAGGCGCTGCGCTCGGACATGACCAACGCCGAGGCCAAGCTACGCCGTCTGCGTGCCGAAGCCCATAATTCCGCCAATCTGGCGCATCCGAATATCGCTGCGTTGTTCGAATACTACGAGCATGACGGCATCGGCTTTCTGATTATGGAATACGTCCCCTCGAAATCGTTGGCGGACCTGTTCCACAGCAAGGGCGCGATGGATCCCATCGAACTGCTGCCCATCCTGATTCAGACCGCGCGAGGCCTGTTCGTGGCCCACTCGCACGGCGTGATTCATCGTGACGTCAAGCCGGCCAACATCATGGTTTCCGACACCGGCGAAGTGAAAATCACCGATTTCGGTGTGAGCTACTCCACGGGTCAGGGCCAGATCACCCAGGACGGCATGGTGGTGGGCACCGCACAATACATCTCCCCCGAGCAGGCGCAGGGCCAGCAGGCCACGCCGCAATCGGACATCTATTCACTGGGCGTAGTGGCGTACGAGGGCCTTGCCGGGCATCGTCCGTTCACCGGCACCACTCCGGTCGATATCGCCGCAGCGCACGTGAACAATCCCGTGCCTCCGCTGCCGGACTCGGTGGACGTCCAGTTACGCGAATTTGTCATGTCAATGCTGGCCAAGGACCCGTTGGATCGCCCGAAAGACGCGCTGGTGGTGTCCCGTACGCTGGCACGCATCGAACGCCGTCTGCTGGATCAGCAGACCGAAATGGCCGACACCGCCATGGCCACGTCCGGCAATCGACTGCCGCGCCGAGTGACCAGCACGCCACGCATTGTTTTGGAGGCCCCGGCCTCAAGATTGGGAGGGAATAAGCAATGAGCACCAGTATGCCCACCGCATTGGCCGGCGGACGCTACCAGCTTGGCCAGCTCATCGGTCGTGGCGGCATGGCCGAGGTCCACGTGGCTCTTGACACCCGTCTGGGCCGTACCGTGGCCGTGAAAATCATGCGCGCCGATCTGGCCAACGACGACATCTTCCTGGCCCGTTTCCGCCGCGAAGCACACGCCGTGGCCCAGATGAACAACCCGAACATCGTGAACATCTACGATTCGGGAGAAGAACTGGTTTCTTCCGAAAGCGGCGATGCCGAGCGTCTGCCATACATCGTCATGGAATACGTCAAGGGCCAGACCCTGCGCGACATCATCAAGGTCAACGGCGCACTCAGCCAGCGCGACTGCGAACAGGTGATGTTGGGCGTGCTTAACGCGCTCGACTATTCGCATCGCATGGGCATTATCCACCGCGATATCAAGCCCGGCAACATCATGATTTCCGAGCAGGGCGTGGTCAAGGTCATGGACTTCGGCATCGCCCGCGCTCTGGACGATTCCGCAGCCACCATGACCCAGTCGCAGGGCGTGGTGGGCACCGCACAGTACCTTTCTCCCGAGCAGGCGCGCGGCGAGACCGTCGACATGCGTTCCGACCTGTATTCCGCCGGCTGCGTGCTCTACGAGATGCTCACCGGCCGCCCGCCGTTTACCGGCGATTCCGCCGTGGCCATCGCCTACCAGCATGTTTCCGAAGTCGCCACGCCGCCATCCGCCGTGGTGCCGGGGCTGCCGAAGATGTGGGATTCGATCTGCGCCAAGGCCATGGCCAAGGACCGCCAGAATCGCTATGCCACGGCCTCCGAATTCAAGACCGACATCCTGACCTACATGAACGGCGGCGTGCCGGTGGCGGCCGCGTTCAACCCGTTGACGGACCTGTCGAATATGAAGGCCCGCAAGGAAGCCGAACGTGATTTGCCCACCACGCCGGTGGAACCGCATCAGCAACCCACCCAAGCATTCAACCCGGTGACCGGTCAGTTCGAGCAGATTCCACCGGCCAATGGTGCCAACTCAGCGGCGTTGCAGTCCCGTGCGCAGCAGCGTGCGGCGGCGGCCAAGGCCAAGAAGCGCAAGAAGATCATCATCGGTTCGGTGATCGCAGCGATTGTTGCAGTGCTTGTCATTGTGGGCATCGTGTTCGCCATGAACGGCTCCGGCAACAAGTCCTCGGAAGACACCGTCACCATCCCTGAGGTGTGCAACGCTTCCACATCCAAGGACAGCATCGAGCTCAAACTCAAGGCATCGGGTTTGAAGATGACCGAAAAGCAAGACACCGACTCCACCGAGCCGGAAGGCACCTGCACCAAGATGAGCCCGGACGCCGGCTCCAAGGTGGCCAAGGGATCTGCCGTGAAGGTGTGGTTCTCCGCAGGCCCGCAGTCCACTCAGGTTCCGGATGTCAAGGAACGCAGCCAGGAAGAGGCGCGCAGCATTCTGGAAAGCGCCGGGTTCAAGGTGAACGCCGCCGTCAAAACCGAAGACAGCGCCGACATCGCCAAGGATATGGTGACGAAAACCGATCCTGCCGCCGGTCAGTCGGTTCCCAAGGGCACCACCATTACCATATATGTTTCTTCCGGCATGACCACCGTACCGAGCAATTTGGTCGGTCAGTCGAAGGACAGCGTGCTACAGCAGTATGAGGGCAAGTTCAGCTTCACTGTGGAGCAGGAGAGCTCCGATACGGTGGAGGCCGGTCTGATTACCCGTGTAAGCCCTGATTCGGGCTCTTCCATCGCACAGGGCGGGTTCATCACCATTTGGGTGTCCACGGGCAAGGAGAAGGTCGCTGTGCCGAATATCACCGCTGGCACTGACTACGTCACCGCCGAACTCATGCTCAAGGCCGTGGGCCTCAAGGCTCAGGCCAATGGTCCAACCGGCAGCACCGCTGTGGTAGTCAGCATCAATCCTGGCGCTGGCAGCCAGGTAGATGCGGGATCGACCGTCACCATTACCACGAAGGCCGGCAGCACTGGCGGCGGTACCGGTACCGGAGACGGTGGCAACGGTACTGGCAACGGGGGCGGAACCGGTGAGTGAACCGGTGAGTAGCAAGTAAGCGCCGGGCGTGTATGTGTTGCGCATATGCAACGCAAATAGCGCAACACATACACGCAACACAAAGGGGAAGGGCTTCTGCGCCCCTCCCCTTTGCTGTATAAAGAGCTATCCCAGCGCAACAATCCCGGGAAGCGTCGCAAAACCAGTACGCAAGCCTCGTTCTAGCGACACATTCCGGGGAGAGTATCGCCGCGCGGAAAAGCTACTTCGTAACTTTGGGCTGGAGGCCGGCGGACTTGGCCACGGCGTTGTCTTGGCCGCAGACCTTAAGCCAGTTGGCCAGCAGACGGTAGCCGTCCTGGGTCATCACGGATTCGGGATGGAATTGCACGGCGTACATCGGCTTGCCCTTGACACGCACGCCCTGAATAATGTGGTCGCCTTGCGTCCACGCGGTAACCACCAGCGTATCCGGCACCGAATCGGGCTCGACGGCCAACGAATGGTAGCGGGTGGCGGTCATGGGGTTGGCCACGCCCTCGAAAATCTCGTCATCGATATGTTCCACCAAGCTGGTCTTGCCATGCATGATGGTGGGCGCATGGTCCACAGTGCAGCCGTACACCTCAGCGAGCGCCTGCAAGCCCAGGCACACACCAAACATCGGCACGCCGCTGGCCGCGCACAGGCGAATCATATCCTCACTGGCACCGGATTCGGCCGGAGCACCAGGGCCGGGAGAAATCAGCACGCCATCGTAACCGTCCAGTACACCCGGCGCGGCTGGGTCGATAGCGTCGTTACGCACCACATCAACAGTGGCGCCAAGGGTTTGCAGATAGCCTACGATCGTGTAGACGAAGGAATCGTAGTTATCCACCACCAAAATATGCGCGGAATCGGTCATAGGGCTCTCCTTGAGGGACGTGTACTGCAAGCCATAGTACTAGGATGCCGTCAGCTCGCTGCCACGAAGTTCGACATCTGCTGTAGGAATGGGATATTGGCGGCGGCCCAAGGGAATCCCCACTGGAACAGCGCCGCGGCGGCTGCGAACAGCAGCAGAGCCAGCAGCAACCATCGAATCGGTGCCACGCCGGGCTGCAGACGCAACAGTCCGCCATAGATGCTGGCATCCGGACGGCGACGCTCACCCGCGCGAATCTCGCGCAGCACCGGCCAGCGCCATGCCACCGCAGCGGCAATGAACAGAACCAGCCACACTACCAGCGCGCCGAATACCACCTTGTCCAGCGAGCCAATGCGGGAAGCGATCGAGGGGGTTTCGGTGGTGGAGAACATCACTGCACCGGACGAATCAGTAGTAGCCAGCTCTTTGGGCACACCGTCGGACACTTTGGCCCAGTACGCCAACTCACCATAGCTGATCCATCGATGGGTGGGGGTGGAGTATTTCGGCTCACAGGTGGTCAGTGTGATCATGCGTTTGGTGGGATTGGCAGTGGAGTCTTCCGGATTGGGGGCAATCACATGCACGTCCGTGGGCAGCACAATCTCGTACGTGTAGTGGTAGACGTACCAGTAATCCTTGGTACGAACGATGATGGGATCGCCTTCCTGCAACTTGTCCACATCGCCCAACGGCTGCCCGTAGCCGTTGCGGTGGCCGGCGACGGCGAAGTTGCCGACCTGCCCCGGCATCTGGGTGGTGTCGTAATGGCCCAGACCGTGGCGATTGAGCTGCTCGAGCGTGGTGCCTTCCACGATGTTGCGGTGCCATTGGGAGCCGAAGCGCGGAATGTAGATCTGCGCAATCAAGTCGCCATATTTCGCGTCTTTCGGCTGTACCGGCGCATCACCCTCCTGGGCTTTGGCGATGGTGACCGTTCCCCCGTTGTTGCTGGGGTCGCTCCAGTCGACGGACTGGGTGGTTTCGTTCTGGGCTCGCTCCGCCTCGACACCGGTCCACCACATCTGCCAGACGATGTACAGGGCGCAAATCACGGCAGCGGTAATCAGCAGTTCGGCGCAGATGCCGAGTGCCTGCCAGACCGGGCTCCGCTGGGGCGAAGACGCGCCGCGTACTGCGGCACGACGGGACCTTGCCCTACTGGCGTTGGCCGGGTCTGCCGCCATTCGTGCGGCATCGTCCTCGGGGAAGGGCTGTACGTCCGACACGGACGCGAGATCAATGGGCGCCGGTACGCCGCTGTTGTGCCTGCCGTGTCTCATTGCTGAGTCTGCTCCTCATCTGTGGTCTTTGACGTATCGACCGTGGCATATTTCAACTGCTGCAGCAAGGCGGCGGTAGCGGGGAACTGAAGGTCCTCGGCATTCTCCACCTTGTAGCCAATGCCAAACGCGGTCACATATTGCTTAAGAATGGTAATGGCTTCGGAGTCGTTCAACGCTGCGCGAAGTCTTTGAGGGTCACCAATCGCGGAAATGGTGAACGGCGGCGAGTATTTCTTACCGTGCAACGACAGCACGTTGCCGGAACAGATGACCGCCGAATTGAACAGCACCCGCTGATCCATAATCATCAGCGCATCGGCACCGCCGGCCCACAAGGCATTCACCACCGATTCGACGTCCTGCTGGTGGATCACGTAATCGTTGATATTGGCGGTCGTGCCGTTGTTGTTGACTGCGTTCTCCCACAACGGAGAATCATCCAGCGTTACCGTTACGCCGCTGCCGCTGAGCGCGGGCAGCATCAGGCTGGAATCCACATTGCTGGAGTCCTTGCCTTGGTTCTGTGTGCTGTCGGTGCCATCGGTGCCATCGGCCTTGAGCGCGTCCGTAAGATTGGCGACCTGTTTGGTCAGATCGCTGACGTCCTGCTGCAGCTGGTTGGCCTCGTCCACGCCTTGCTCCACCAGATCGGCCGTATCGTTGGTGGCGGCAACCGTACGATTGACCCTCACGTTGGTGCTCAGCAGAAAACCGGTCAAGGCAATGACGACGAATACCGCGACACCACCCCATAGGGAGTGCCGTGCACCGTGCTTACCTACATGTCTGGCCATGAATTTCCTGTCTTCTTGCCGACTCTGGTCGCCGCTTTCGAGTGTAGCCACTATTATGACTTTTAGCCTATTGAATGGAGACTATGCTGATGGCTGACGAAGAGCTGCACGAAACCGACTCGAACAACCAGAAGGACTGGCAGAGCGAGACCTCATCCAGCACCGTTGCTGACGAGACCGCCAGCAAAGACACCGAGCAGAACGCAGAGAACGCTTCTGCCGAGGAAGGCGCGGCTTACGGCGTGAATATGGAGCAGGTGCAGGCCGTGCTCAACGCCACTGCCGATAAGGCCACGCTGACCCCGCAGATGCAGCGTATGATGAACCGCCAGGCGGAGAACACCAAGCGCGTTGAAGAAACCATTAAGGGCACCAAGTCGAACCCGCGTTGGTTCGTGCCGCTGTTCTGCGCGTTTATGATCATCGGCCTGATTTGGTGCGTGGTGTACTACCTCTCCCCGTCCGGTTCCTGGCCGATTCCGAACATCGGTGCGTGGAACCTCGGCATCGGCTTCGCCCTGATCATGATCGGATCTGTCTCTTATA
>ENA-OZFH01000548-OZFH01000548.1-human-gut-metagenome-genome-assembly--contig:-NODE-548-length-15079-cov-4.609558_pt1 | contig 15079 bp, 8 predicted proteins | sample MGYA00245073_ERZ653619 | MGnify/ENA primary metagenome ERZ653619 (study PRJEB26926, sample SAMN06165178) | human gut metagenome | biome: ENVO:00009003; feature: ENVO:2100002; material: ENVO:00002003...
AGCGTCAGATGTGTATAAGAGACAGCGCCCATGTATTCCTCAGGAACGATAACAACAACCTTCATCATCGGCTCCAGAATGATGGGACCGGCCTTCTTGGCAGCGTCCTTAAATGCCATAGAACCGGCGATCTTAAAGGCCATCTCAGAGGAGTCAACCTCGTGGTAAGAACCGTCGTACAGCTCTACGCGAACATCTACCACATTGTAGCCTGCCAGAATACCGCTCTTCATAGCGCCCTGGATACCGGCGTCTACCGCAGGGATATACTCCTTGGGAATAGAACCGCCGACGATCTGGTTCACGAATTCATAGCCCTTGCCGACACCGGTCTCCGGATCAATGTTTGGCATAATGCGGATCTTACAGTGACCGTACTGGCCGCTACCGCCGGACTGACGCTTATACTTGGTATCGGAAGCCGCTTCCTTGGTGATGGTCTCTTTGTAAGCCACCTGGGGAGCGCCAACATTGGCCTCTACCTTGAACTCACGCATCAGACGGTCAACGATGATCTCCAAGTGCAGCTCGCCCATGCCGGCGATGATGGTCTGACCTGTCTCTTCATCGGTGTAAGCCTTAAAGGTGGGGTCCTCTTCTGCCAACTTAGCAAGACCCAGGCCCATCTTTTCCTGACCGGCTTTCGTCTTAGGCTCAATGGCAACACGGATCACGGGATCCGGGAAGTTCATGGACTCCAGAATAATGGGATGATCCTCGTCGCACAGGGTATCACCGGTGGTGGTGTTCTTCAGACCTACGGCAGCAGCGATGTCGCCGGCGTAGCAGGTGGGAATATCCTCACGGTGATTGGAGTGCATCTGCAGAATACGACCCATTCTCTCCTTATGACCCTTTACAGAGTTGTAGCAGGGAGAGCCTGCGTCAATGGTACCGGAATATACACGGAAGAAGCAGATCTTACCAACGAAGGGGTCGGTAGCGATCTTGAACGCCAAAGCAGCAAAAGGCTCTGTGTCGGAAGAGTGACGATACTCCTCCTCGTCCGTGTCCGGATTTACGCCCTTAATGGACTCAACATCCGTGGGGGCGGGCATATAATCTACGATTGCGTCCAGCAGGGGCTGTACACCCTTGTTACGGTAGGAAGTACCGCAGGTGATGGGCACCATCTTGTTGGCAATGGTAGATTTTCTGATGGTCTTTTTGATCTCGTCAACAGTCAACTCTTCACCGGCGAAATACTTCTCCATCAGCGCGTCGTCCATCTCGGCGACATGCTCGATGAGCTGCTCGCGGTACTTCTGCGCCAATTCCATCATATCCTCAGGAATGGGCTCACGGCGAACATCGTTACCCAGATCGTCATAATAGATCTCGGCGTCCATATTCACCAGGTCCACAATCCCGCGGAAAGTGTCCTCCGCGCCGATGGGCAACTGAATGGGCAGAGCGTTGCACTTGAAACGGTCATTGACCATATCCAGTACATTGTAGAAATCTGCGCCCATAATGTCCATCTTATTGACATAGATCATTCTCGGTACATGGTACTCGTCAGCCTGACGCCATACGGTCTCAGACTGGGGCTCAACGCCACCCTTGGCGCACAGAACGGTAACGGAACCGTCCAACACACGCAGGGAACGCTGCACCTCTACGGTGAAGTCCACATGCCCGGGGGTATCGATGATATTGATTCTGTGCTTCTTCCAGAAGCAAGTGGTAGCAGCGGAAGTAATGGTAATACCGCGCTCCTGCTCCTGCGCCATCCAGTCCATGGTTGCTGTACCATCGTGGGTCTCACCGATCTTATGGTTAATACCCGTGTAATACAGGATACGCTCGGTGGTGGTGGTTTTACCAGCATCAATATGCGCCATGATACCAATATTTCTTGTCATTTCAAGAGATACTTTTCTCGGCATAATATCCTCCTAACAAACTGAATGGCTTAATATCTGAAATGAGCAAACGCCTTGTTTGCCTCAGCCATCTTATGGGTATCGTCGCACTTTTTGGCAGCGCCGCCGGTCTTATTGGTAGCATCCATAATCTCGGCTGCCAGGCGCTCCTTCATGGTTCTCTCAGAACGCTGACGCGCATAGAGAGTGATCCAGCGCAGACCCAGGGTCTGGCGCCGTTCCGGACGAACCTCAAGCGGTACCTGGTAGGTTGCACCGCCTACACGGCGAGCCTTAACCTCCAGTACGGGCATAACATTCTCCATGGCAGCTTCAAAAGTTTCCAGGGGATCATTACCCGTCTTTTCTTTGATGATGTCGAAAGCGTCGTACACGATCTTCTGTGCGACACCTTTTTTACCATCGTACATAACGTTGTTGATCAGGCGTGTAACAAGCTTAGAGTTGTACAGCGGATCAGGCAGAACGTCACGCTTAGCGATCTGGCCTCTTCTTGGCATCTTCGCTTCCCTCCTTCATTATCATTGATGAGTTCATAGGTACTCGAGTTTTCCCGTGGAGCCAACAAAAAGGTCATACACTGTATAGCTATATAAAGTATATAAACTTTTGCCGGATTTCCAAACAAGAAGATCAAACTCAGCCGGGCTGAGCTTGGTGGATCCTTAACGGATCGGCGCTGCTCTTATTTCTTAGCAGCTTTCGGTCTCTTGGCGCCGTACTTAGAGCGGCCCTGCATTCTGCCGTTCACGCCCTGGGTATCAAGAGTACCGCGAATGATGTGGTAACGCACACCGGGAAGATCCTTTACACGGCCGCCGCGGATCATAACTACAGAGTGCTCCTGCAGGTTGTGACCTACGCCGGGAATGTAAGCGGACACTTCAATGCCGTTAGACAGACGCACTCTGGCAATCTTACGCAGTGCAGAGTTCGGCTTTTTCGGAGTTGCAGTCTTGACTGCGGTGCAAACGCCGCGCTTCTGGGGAGAATTGTTATCGGTCATAACATTCTTCTTGGTGTTCAGCCCCTTCAGCAGAGCCGGTGTTTTGGACTTTTTCTCCAGCGTCTTACGACCTGTTCTTACAAGTTGGTTAAAGGTAGGCAATCGTTTATCTCCTTTCAAATTATTTTGTACGCTTTTGCGCACAAAACACAAATTTGGCAAAGCAAATTTGCATTTTCTGCTCAAAAACGCACCTACTGGGGCAGAACTTTACGGTTCTGCCCCGGTAAATGGTCAATTTTCGGCTAAATTCGATGGGATTTGGGCCGATTTAGCGCAAATCGCACACCGACAATTTAGCATTATATCACTCGGACATACTGTTTGTCAAGAGCTCTTGCAGCTGTTCCAGGTTCAAAATTTCCTCGCTGCCCTCAGCAGAGAAATAGCTGGGCACCACATCCACCTTATCAAACACCTGCATACCGGTACCGGCGGGCACCAGCTTACCGATGATTACATTTTCCTTCAGACCGATCAGCGGATCCACCTTGCCCTTGATGGCAGCATCGGTGAGCACGCGGGTGGTCTCCTGGAAGGAGGCGGCGGACAGGAAGGAGTCGGTGGCCAAGGACGCCTTGGTAATACCCATCAGGATCGGGATATAAGTGGCGTGCTTCAAAGTGGTCTCGCCCAAAGCGATCCGCTTGTCAATGGCCTCATTGGCCTCGTCTACCTGGGCCACATCCACCATGGTGCCGGACACCAGATCGGTATCACCGGCATCGTCCACGGTGCACTTCTTAAGCATCTGACGAACGATAACCTCAATGTGCTTGTCGTTAATATCAACACCCTGGGTACGGTAAGCAAACTGTACTTCCTTAATTAGGTAGTTATAAACAGCCTCTTCGCCCAAGATAGCCAAAACATCGTGGGGGTTCACGGCGCCGAGCGTCAGCTCCTCGCCCTTCTTCACATGGGCGCCCTCAACAATGTGCTCGCACAGACGGGCACCGTAAGGGATCAGATACTTCTTCTCTTCCCCGTCCTCGCCGGTCACAATGGCGTGACGGCTCTTCTTGATCTCCTCAAAATGAACCACACCGTCGATCTCAGACAGAATGGCCAGCTGCTTGGGTTTTCTGGCCTCGAACAGCTCCTCTACACGGGGCAGACCCTGTGTAATATCGGCACCACCGGCAACACCGCCGGTATGGAAGGTACGCATGGTCAGCTGTGTACCAGGCTCACCGATGGACTGGGCGGCGATAATACCCACGGCCTCACCTACCTGAACCGGCTCGTTAAAGGCCAGGTTGGCGCCATAGCACTTGCAGCACACGCCGTGGTGGGACTTACAGGTGATCAGAGAACGGATCTTTACGGACTCGATACCGGCGTCCACAATACGCTTGGCGTCTTCCTCTGTCATCATACGATCCGGCTCCATCAGCACTTCGCCGGAGTTAGGATCGATCACCGGGTCTACAACGAAACGACCGGTAAGGCGCTCCTCCAACGGCTCCAGTACACGGTTGCCGTCCATGATCTTGCTTACGATAATACCATCGTGGCAGCCGCAATCCTGGTCGCGAATGATTACATCCTGGGATACATCTACCAGACGGCGGGTCAGGTAACCGGAGTCTGCGGTACGCAGTGCGGTATCGGCCAAACCTTTACGGGCACCACGGGAGGAAATGAAGTATTCCAGAATATTCAGACCCTCACGGTAGTTGGCACGAATGGGAACCTCAATGGTCTTACCGGCGGTATTGGCGATCAGACCGCGCATACCGGCCAGCTGACGCAGCTGAGAGGTACTACCACGGGCACCGGAGTCTACCATCATGTGAATGGGGTTATGGGCGCCGTCAAAGTTACTGGTCAGCTCGTGGGATACCTTGTTGGTGCAGTCCTCCCAAGCCTTGATAACGGCAGAAGAACGCTCCTCGTTGGTAATCAGGCCGTAGTTGTAGTTGGTGGTAATCTCGTCCACCCGCTTCTCGGCCTCGTCCAGGTACTCCTTCTTCTTCTCCGGGATCAGGGCGTCCACAACGGCTACGGTGGTGCCGGAAATGGTGGAATACTTATAACCCTGCGCCTTCAAAGCGTCCAGCACCTTGGATGCCACGGCAACGCCGTGCACGCGAATGCACTTCTCGACGATTTGGCCCAGCTGCTTCTTCTTTACAACAAAGCTGATCTCCGGTACAAACTCATTCTCCGGATCGGAACGATCCACAAAACCCAGGTCCTGAGGCACCGGGGCGTTAAAGATCACACGACCGATGGTCGTCTTAACCAGGTGCTCGTGCACTTCCCCGTCCACTTCCTTGGAGAAGCGGATCAGGCACTCGGAGTGCAAGCCCAAAGAGCCTTCCTGGTAGGCCATCATGGCCTCGTCCTTATCTCTGTAAATGTTATAGCGGGTATATTCGTTGCCCTGGGCGTCTTTCTCCACCGTGGGGCAACCCGGCTCGCCGCCCTTAATCATGGTCAGGTAATAGGAACCGATCACCATATCCTGGGTAGGCACAGTCACCGGCTTACCGTCAGAGGGTTTCAGCAGGTTGTTGGCAGCCAGCATCAACATTCTGGCCTCTGCCTGCGCCTCTGCGGAAAGGGGCACGTGCACAGCCATCTGGTCGCCGTCGAAGTCTGCGTTAAATGCGGTACAAGCCAGCGGGTGCAGCTTAATTGCACGACCCTCTACCAGCACCGGCTCAAAGGCCTGAATACCCAAACGGTGCAGAGTAGGTGCACGGTTAAGCATCACCGGGTGGTCCTTAATGACCACTTCCAGAGAGTCCCAAACGGCCGGGTTGTTGGCACGCTCCACCATTTTACGGGCAGATTTAATGTTAGAGGCCACGCCGGTCTCTACCAGCCGCTTCATCACAAAGGGCTTAAACAGCTCGATCGCCATTTCCTTCGGCAGACCGCACTGGTGCATCTTCAATTCCGGGCCAACCACGATTACGGAACGGCCGGAGTAGTCAACACGCTTACCCAGCAGGTTCTGACGGAAGCGACCCTGCTTACCTTTCAGCATATCGGACAGGGACTTCAGCGGACGGTTGTTGGGGCCGGTGACCGGACGGCCGCGGCGGCCATTGTCGATCAGGGCGTCCACAGACTCCTGGAGCATACGCTTTTCGTTGCGCACGATAATATCCGGTGCGCCCAGCTCCAGCAGCTTCTTCAAACGGTTGTTTCGGTTGATAACGCGGCGATACAGGTCGTTCAGATCAGAGGTGGCAAAACGGCCGCCGTCCAGCTGAACCATGGGGCGAATATCCGGGGGGATTACCGGGATGGCATCCAGGATCATCCACTCCAGCTTATTGCCGCTCTGATAGAATGCATTGACCACATCCAGGCGCTTGAGCAGACGCACACGCTTTTGACCGGTAGCAGTCTCCAGCTCCTCGGTCAGCTCATCCCGCAGGGCTTTCACATCAATGTCTTGCAGCAGCTTTTTGATGGCCTCGGCGCCCATGCCGGCCTCAAAGTCATCCTCATAGCGCTCGCGCATTTCTGCATATTCTTTTTCGTTCAGGATCTGCATTTTCTCCAGCGGGGTGTCGCCGGGATCCGTTACGATATACAGTGCAAAGTACAGCACCTTCTCCAAATAACGAGGGCTCAGATCCAGTACCAGCCCAAGGCGGCTGGGAATGCCCTTAAAATACCAAATGTGAGACACGGGAGCCGCAAGTTCAATATGACCCATACGCTCACGGCGCACCTTGGCCCGGGTGATCTCTACGCCGCAGCGCTCGCAGACCTTACCCTTATAGCGTACTCTCTTATATTTGCCGCAGTGGCACTCCCAGTCCTTCATGGGGCCGAAAATGCGCTCGCAGAACAAACCGTCCCGCTCCGGCTTCAGCGTTCTGTAATTAATGGTCTCCGGCTTGGTGACCTCGCCGTAGGACCACTCCCGAATCTGCTCGGGAGACGCCAGACCGATTTTGATCGAGCTGAATTCGTTTTCTTTATTCTCCATCATGGAAGCACTCCTTTATATATAATGTAGTGTCGGAATGGCGTTTACGCGTCGGCCCCGTCGTCCGAATCGTCGTCCAGGGCGTTTGCAAACAAATCTGCAAACGAATCCGCTGCGTCTGCGCCTGCTTCCTCGCCGGCTTCTTCCGCATTCTCAATGCCAAAGCCCTCACTGCCCTCGTCAAAGTCATTGACGGTGGTGAACGCCTTGTCATCAATAGGCTGAATACCGGTGCCATCGTCCAGATCCTGCTTGCGCTCTACTTCCTCGCCGTTGGCGTCATACACACGAGTATCCAGACCCAGTGCCTGCAGCTCCTTAAACAGAACCTTGAAGGATTCCGGCGTGCCTGCCTTGGGGATATTCTCGCCCTTAACAATGGCCTCATAAGCCTTCACACGACCCACAACATCATCGGACTTCACCGTCATGATCTCTTGCAGGGTGTAAGCAGCGCCGTATGCCTCCAGTGCCCAAACCTCCATCTCACCGAAACGCTGGCCGCCGAACTGGGCTTTACCACCCAAAGGCTGCTGGGTGACCAGGCTGTAAGGACCGGTGGAACGGGCATGGATCTTATCATCTACCAGGTGATGGAGCTTCAGGTAATACATGTAGCCCACGGTCACCGGGTTATCAAACTTTTCGCCTGTACGGCCGTCGGTCAGGGTCGTCTTACCGTCCTCACGCAGGCCGGCCAATTTCAGGCACTCACGAATGTCGTCCTCATGGGCACCGTCAAATACGGGGGTCATCATCTTCCAGCCCAGTGCCATAGCGGCATAGCCCAGATGCACCTCCAGCACCTGCCCGATGTTCATACGAGAAGGTACGCCCAAGGGGTTCAATACAATATCCAACGGGCGACCGTCCGGCAGGAACGGCATATCCTCCTGGGGCAGTACCCGGGACACAACGCCCTTGTTACCGTGACGACCGGCCATCTTATCACCGGCCTGGATCTTACGCTTCTGGGCGATATAAACGCGAACCACTTTATTCACGCCGGGGCTCATTTCGTCGCTGTTGGCGCGGGTGAACACCTTAACATCCACCACAATACCATACTCGCCATGGGGCACACGCATGGAGGTGTCACGCACCTCGCGGGCCTTCTCACCGAAGATGGCACGCAGCAGCCGCTCCTCTGCGGTCAGCTCCGTCTCGCCCTTGGGGGTCACTTTACCCACCAAAATATCGCCGCTGTGTACCTCGGCACCGATGCGGATAATACCGTCCTCGTCCAGATCCTTCAGCGCGTCCTCGCCCACATTGGGAATATCGCGGGTGATCTCCTCCGGACCCAGCTTGGTGTCTCTGGACTCCACCTCGTGCTCCTCAATGTGAATGGAAGTATAAACATCGTCCCGCACGATCTTCTCGTTGATCAATACGGCGTCCTCGTAGTTGTAGCCTTCCCAGGTCATAAAGCCGATCAAGGCGTTCTTACCCAGAGAAACCTCACCATTGCAGGTGGCGGGACCGTCGGCGATCACCTGGCCGTCCTCTACCTGCTGGTGCAGGGAGACGATGGGCCGCTGGTTGATACAGGTGCCCTGGTTGGAGCCGCAGAACTTTACCAACTCGTAATGGTCGATCTCACCGGAAGCGGTCTTAATATCAATGGTACGCGCGTCTACGGCGCACACGGTGCCGCCACGCTTGGCAATGACCACCACGCCGGAGTCGTAAGCTGCCTTATACTCCATACCGGTACCCACTACCGGGGCCTCGGTCTTCAGCAGCGGCACAGCCTGGCGCTGCATGTTGGCGCCCATCAGTGCGCGGTTGGCGTCGTCGTTCTCCAAAAACGGGATCATAGCCGTAGCTACGGATACAACCATCTTGGGGGATACATCCATGTAATCCACCCGCTCCGGGGGCAGAGTCAGGAACTCGTCCCGATGGCGGCAGGTAACGCGGCGGTTGGTGAAGTGACCTTCTTCGTCCAGGGGCTCATTGGCCTGGGCCACAACGAACTCGTCCTCCACATCGGCGGTCATGTAGACCACCTCATCGGTGACCACACCGGTCTCTTTGTCCACCTTACGGTACGGTGCCTCAATGAAGCCGTACTCATTCAGTCGGCTATAGCAAGCCAAATAAGAGATCAGGCCGATGTTGGGACCTTCGGGAGTCTCAATGGGGCACATTCTGCCGTAATGGGTATAGTGTACGTCTCGCACCTCAAACCCGGCGCGGTCACGGGACAGACCGCCGGGGCCCAGTGCGGACAGACGGCGCTTATGAGTCAGCTCCGCCAAGGGGTTGTTCTGGTCCATAAACTGGGACAACGGAGAGGAGCCGAAGAACTCACGAATGGCAGCCACCACCGGGCGAATGTTAATCAGTGCCTGGGGGGTAATGGCGTCCTCGTCGTCCTGTGCCTGCAAGGTCATACGCTCACGAATCACGCGCTCCATACGGGTAAAGCCGATACGGAACTGGTTTTGCAGCAACTCGCCTACCGCGCGGATACGACGATTGCCCAAGTGGTCAATGTCGTCTGTGGTGCCTACACCGCAAGCCAGGTTGCAGAGATAAGACACGGTAGCAAAAATATCGTCTGTGGTAATGTGCTTGGGCACCAGGTCGTCCTGCTTAATGCGGATCTCCTCTTTCAGTGCCTCTTCATCATCGCCGCACTTCTCCAGGATCTCTGCCAGTACAGCATAGCTGACCTTTTCGCGGATACCCAGAGGGGTGCAGTCAAAGTCCACATATTTCTTGATATCGACCATGCCGTTGGACACAACTTTTACCTTGTTGCCGTCCACATCGACAAATGCAAACATAACACCTGCATCCTCGATCTCCATGGCCTTGATCTTGTCGATCTTCTCACCGGCGTCTGCCAGGAACTCACCCTGGGGAGAGATCACCGGTTCTGCCAGGATCTGGCCGTTCAGGCGGTCAGCCATACCCAGCTTTTTGTTATACTTGTAGCGACCCACTCGGGACAGATCGTACCGGTGCGGGTCAAAGAACAGGCCGTCCAAGTGGGCCTGTGCCGTCTCCAAAGTGGGCGGCTCGCCGGGACGCAGGCGCTTGTACACCTCCAGGAGTGCCTCCTCCTGGTTCTTGGTGGTGTCCTTCTCAATGGTGGCCACCAGGCGCTCATCCTCACCGAAATAGTCAATGATCTCATGATCGAGACCCAGACCCAACGCACGCAGGAAAGTGGTGATAAAGATCTTGCGGTTTTTATCAATGCGCACATAAAACAGGTCGTTGGCGTCTGTCTCATACTCCAGCCATGCGCCCCGGTTGGGGATCACGGTGTTGGTATACAATTCCTTACCGGTCTTGTCATGGTCCATGTGGTAATACACGCCGGGGGAACGCACCAACTGAGACACAATGCAGCGCTCTGCACCGTTGATTACAAAAGTGCCGGCATCCGTCATCAGCGGGAAGTCGCCCATGAAGATGATGTTCTCCTTCACCTCACCGGTCTCTTTGTTCTGCAAGCGGGCACGGACCTTCAGCGGTTTGGCATAAGTCACATCCCTTGCCTTACACTGGGCAATGGTGTACTTGGGGTCCTCGTCCATGGTGTAGTCGATAAAGTCCAGCACCAGATTGCCTGTATAATCCGTGATGGAACCAATGTCGCGGAACACCTCTTCCAAACCTTCATCCAGGAACCACTGGTACGATTTCTTCTGCACTTCAATGAGGTTGGGCATTTGCATCACTTCATTGATCTTTGCAAAACTCTTTCGTGTTGTGGTGCCGAGCTGCACGTCTTTCACGTTCAACATAAAAGGGGTCACTCCAATCTTTTTTTCTCAGAAAAAAGTCGAAATCCTGCGCCGATCCGCTGCCGCGGGCCAAAGTTTTTCGCACGGCCCGGCAGGGGCGCGCATATACTCGTGCGCATAAATTTCCATTTTAATCGTGCATATAATATAGACGAACAAGCCCGGAAAGTCAACAATTATTTTTATATAAATTCCACAAAATGAAAAACTTTTTGATACACGCCACCGTGTGCTTCTTGTTTTTCGTCACTTTGCACAAGAAATTTTCAAAAAATTCTACAAATCGGAGCGCTAAAAATTGATTTCTTCTCTCCCCTTATGGTATAATAGACGGCAAGAAAATCAACTGGAGCGAACCATGAAACAAAACTGTAAGTGTATCTTTTCTCTGCTGCTGTGCGCCGCTTTGGTGTGCGCCCTGTTTGCCGGTTGCGGCGGACGGAACAAGCAGCTGGATATTATCTACCCCATCACCGGCAATATCACCAGCTTTGACCCTCAGGTGGCTGCCACCCAGGATGAATACCTGATCGCGGAGAACTGCTATGAGGGGCTGGTGCGTGTGGAGGACGACGGCACGGTCAAACCGGCTGTGGCTGTGGACTGGACAGTGAGCACCGACCAAAAGACCTACACCTTCCATCTGCGCCAGGGACTGAAGTGGCACCTGACGGACGCGGTAACCGAGCGTATGGGCAAGAACTGGGATCCGGACATTACCGCCCATGATTTTGTTTTTGCGCTTCAGCGCGCCGTATCGCCCCAGACCGCCTGTCCCCTGTACCCTGCCCTGTCCGGCATTGCCGGTGCACAGCAGGTGTACACCAAACAGAAGAGCGCCTCTGCGCTGCAAGTAAAGGCCACGGACGATTACACCTTGGTGATCACCCTACGCACCCCGGACGCCGGGTTCTTTTCTACCCTGTCCGGCGCAGCAGCCATGCCCTGCAATAAAGAATTCTTTACCGCCACCAAAGGCCGCTACGGCCTGGGCACGGAGTATTCTCTCTTTAACGGCCAATTTTATGTAAAGAATCAACTGGACACCTCTTATACCCTGAACAAAAATCAGGAATACAAGGGCGCCAACCCCACGAAGGTGGACAATATCACCCTGAATATCAAGGACGAAAACAGCAAGGTACCGGAGAAGTTGGAAAGCGGCTACTACGACGCCGCCTTTCTCACCGGCAGTGAGTACGGCGCCCTGAAAAAGAAGGACGACCTGACCGCGATCCCCTATGCCAACACCACCTGGGCATTTTTGCTTAACACCAACCAAGGCAGCCTATCCAATGAAAAAATGCGCCGAGCCATCTGCCTGAGCCTGTCCCCGGCAGATACAAAAAACAGCAAGTATCTGCAGGCGTCCACCGGCATTACCCCGCCTAGTACCACGGTGGACGGCGGGAATGTGACCACCGCTAAGAGCAGCCTGGTGCCTGCCAGGGATGCTGCCCGCGCCCAAGCCCTGTGGAAAGCCGGGTTGGAGGAGACCGGGCTGACCACCGTAGCGCTGACAGTCATTACCACTCCGGAGATGGACGCTTACGCCAAGGCGCTGGTACAGGGAGTGCAAAGCAGCTTGGGCACCGTGACCACCTACGGCAACGGCACCGGCATTGCCTTTTCCCTAAAGATTGAAACCATGACCAAAGCGGAGATGGAGAGCCAGATGGCCGCAGGCACCTACGACATTGCCCTGTACCCTATGGAGGCCGCCAGCCAAAGCCCGGTGACCTTTCTGTCCAACCTGCTCTCCACCAACTATATGAAGCTGCAAAGCGATAAAACCGAACGGGCGCTGACAGTGGCCAAGAACGCCACTGCCGGCACGGCCACCGCCGCCTGCCGGGCCTGCGAGCAGGCGCTGATCCAAACCGGCGCCGTTCTACCGGTATTCTATGAGTCTGCCTACTATGTGATGGCTGGAGGCGTCAGCGGCGTTCAGTTCCACCCGGGCAGCGGGAGGGTCTCCTTTGTTGAAGCGAGCAGAGCATAAGCAGTACGCTACGGTCTTTTGGGTGCTCAGCGTGGTGTGTATGGGTGTAATCTTCTACCTGTCCTCCCGCACAGCGGACCAATCCAGCCGCGAGAGCGGCGCCGTACTGGCCTGGCTCACCCGCCTGCTGGGCGATGGTCGGCTCACAGACTTTTTGGTACGCAAATCCGCACACTTTTTGGAATACACCGGGCTGTGCCTGCTGCTGAGCTTTGCCTGCGCAGCCACCTGGGGACGCCGGTACACCGCCGTCAGCCTGCCCATTGCCAGTCTGTATGCAATCACCGACGAGGTGCACCAGCGCTTTGTGCCCGGGCGTTCCTGCCAGGCGGCAGACTGGGCGATTGACACCGCCGGTGCGGCTCTTGGACTGCTGTGTGCCGGGGTGCTGCTGTGGCTGTGGCTTTGGCTGCGCTATCGTACCAAAAAGCACGACAAGAATTGACATTGCCGCCAAATCGTATATAATATAGGACATATTCTTAAAATTAAGAGCGAGGAAACAACATGAATGTATTGATTTACGATACGGAAGAACAGATCGGCATTGCAGCCGGTAACTATATGTGCGGCCAGGTGCTGGCAAAGCCCAACTCCGTACTGGGTCTGGCCACCGGCTCCACACCGCTGAAGCCCTACAACCACATGATCCGCCTGTACGAGCAGGGTGCCGTGGACTTCTCCAAAGTGACCACTTTTAACCTGGACGAATACTGCAAGCTGGATGTGGAAGACAAAAATTCCTACCACTCCTTTATGCACGAAAATCTGTTTGACCACATCAATATCCCGAAGGAGCGCATTCACTTTTTGGACGGCAACGCAGCGGACTTAGAGGCCGAGTGCAAGCAGTATGAGGAGAGCATTCGCGCTGCCGGCGGCATTGATATTCAGCTGCTGGGTATCGGCTCCAACGGTCACATTGCCTTTAACGAGCCCAGCGACTCCTTCCAGCGGTGGACCCATGTGGTGTCCCTTAAGGAGAGCACCATTCAGGACAACAGCCGCTTCTTTAACACCATTGAGGAGGTGCCCACCCAAGCACTGACCATGGGCATTGGCTCCATTATGCAGGCCAAGCGCATTCTGATCATCGCCCTGGGCGAGCACAAGGCCAAAGCCATCAAGCAGGTGATCTCCGGCAATGTGACCCCGGAATGTCCCGCCTCTGTGTTGCAGTTCCATACGGATGTAACGCTGATGCTGGATCGGGGCGCCGCTTCCCTGCTGTAACATTTTGAAATCAGGTGATCAAGTATGAATAAAGGGATCAAAGCAGCGCTGGCGCTGGGTCTGTGCTGCGTCACTGCCGCCGGTCTGTTTGGCTGCGGCAAGGCTGCCCCGGAGGAGACCACCCAGCCCGCCACGGTCGCAACCCAGCCCGCTGCCACCACGGCAGACACCACGGTGCCGGAGAGCACCACAAATGCTTCTACCGACACCACTACAAAACCGGCAGAAACCACCACCAAAAAGGCAAAAGAGGACAGCGGCAACGCCTACACCGTCAACCAGGCACTGGACGCCCTGACCAACTACTACGGCAAGGGCTACGATGTGGACGGCACCGTGTCTGAGGGCAACAACTACTATTTTGCCGTTTATAAAAACAAAAAGAAGTACGCCTCCGTCAAAGTCAATATGCAGACCGGCGATGCGGTAGAAACCCGCACCAAGGACGGCGCGACGGCCAACTTCAATGTATTTGTATAAGGAGGCTCCTATGGATAAGGAAAAGTTTTATATCACCACGCCCATTTACTACCCCTCCGGCAATCCCCACATCGGGCATTGCTACACCACCGTGGCCTGCGACTCCATCGCCCGCTTTCGGCGCATGCAGGGGTATGATGTGCTCTTTCTCACCGGTACGGACGAGCACGGTCTGAAAATTGAGCAAAAAGCTGCCGAGAAAGGCGTGACCCCCAAGGCGTATGTGGACGAGATCGTAGCCATCTTTAAGAAGCTGTGGTCCTACATGAACATCAGCTATGACCGCTACATTCGCACCACTGACGATTACCATATAGAGACGGTACAGAAGATCTTTAAGGAGCTGTACGACCGGGGCTATATTTACAAGGGCGAGTACAAAGGCAAATACTGCACCCCCTGCGAGAGCTTTTGGACGGAAAGCCAGCTGGTGGACGGCAAGTGTCCGGAATGCGGCCGTGCGGTCACCGAGGCCGCTGAGGAAGCCTATTTCTTTAAGCTGTCCCCCTTTGCCGACCGGATCGAAAAGCTGCTATTAGAGACGGATTATTTACAGCCTAAGAGCCGCGCGGTAGAGCTGGTCAACAACTTTATCAAGCCCGGTTTGGAAGATCTGTGCGTGTCCCGCACTTCCTTCACTTGGGGCATTCCCGTCACCTTTGACCCGGGTCATGTGGTTTATGTGTGGGTAGACGCGCTCTCCAACCTGTCTCTTATACACATCTCCGAGCCCACGAGACCGATCAGTATCTC
>ENA-OZFH01000559-OZFH01000559.1-human-gut-metagenome-genome-assembly--contig:-NODE-559-length-14913-cov-15.940167_pt1 | contig 14913 bp, 10 predicted proteins | sample MGYA00245073_ERZ653619 | MGnify/ENA primary metagenome ERZ653619 (study PRJEB26926, sample SAMN06165178) | human gut metagenome | biome: ENVO:00009003; feature: ENVO:2100002; material: ENVO:00002003...
GGAACGTGAGGTTCTCATATCCCGGAAGTGTGGCAGTAGCGGGAACGTCTATAATACCGTCGCCGTCAATATCCTGTGACTGTACTTTGGGCGTGTAGTTGTTCGTCCTTCTTGAGTAGCTTATATTGCTTGAGTCCATTACTATCGTATCCGCCGTTGCAAATGAGCTTCCCTTATAGTAAAGGACCGCCGTATTATACTGGTTTTCGGCTGTCAGATAATCGACCGTTATACACGGCTTTTCCTTTTCGAGTATAAGACAGCGTGCTATAGTTATCTTGTCAAATTCGGCAACGCCTTCTCCGAATGAAACCACAGGAAACGCCGTATGAAGCTCGCCGTTTTCACTGCAGGAGTATACGCTCATACTTCCGTTTTTCTTTGCACCGTTGCGGCCAAAGCAGGCGAGATATTCGCCCTTTTCGTCAATGCCGTTCAGAAAGGTATAAGACGAATATCCTATTGTACCGAGCTGTTTGGCAACTCCGTTCTTGTAATCTATGACCGACAGTATCTTGTCGGTCGAGCCGAGCACGGAGTAGCTTACTATCATCTTTTCCTCATCGGAGCCGAGCTTGGAAAAGGCAACGCTTTCGATCTCCGTTCCTGCCGCAGGAAGCTCATAGGTCGCCTTCCAGTTTCCGTTTTCATCCTTGTCAAGAAAGCTGATACGCAGGTTTCCTACCGCCGTATCATTCTGTGCAGGCTCTTTCGCAGCCTCCGTCTTGTTCTGCTCATAAAAGACTATCGCCTCGTCGGTCGGTTCACCGTCTATGTTGCGTATAACAAACGCACTGCGGTACGAGCCTGTATGCGGATAACGCAAATCAACCCTGCCCGCACTTGCGGTCAGGGCGTTGTATATTTCTGTCTGTTCGTCTGTAAGTCTGGGCGATGTCAGCAGATCACCTGAGAAAAAGCCCGCAGAACAGCCGCAGAGCATAGTAACAAGGCACAGCACTGCCATAAGTGCCGATGCTTTCCGGAGTATTTTATTAAGACGTAATACAGTGATGCTTTTCATTTTTTCTCCTAAGATGTTACGATTGTCAGCCTTGAGTGTCGTCTTGCATATCGTCCTGTGCTTCTTCTGAAGCTGTGCCGTTTTCCGTGTCCTCGGCGTCAGTGCTTTCCTCCGCCGTGCTTACGGATACATTTTCAAAAGCGGTCTGCTCCGGTTCTCCTGTTGCCGCTCTCTTTTTTGAAAACTGTACTACAGCCGCCAGTAATGCCGGTACAAGAGCGGTAACCATTATTTCAAGATCGGGCAAAGTTTCGGGAGAATTCTGAGCGATGACTGCCCACTTTTCGCTGTCAACCGCAAGAAGCACATAACAGCTTATGATATATGCCACTGCGCTTGCAGAGCAGAAATAGCCCGATGCGATAAGAGCCGTTCTTGTCAGCTTCTTTTCTGCGCCGCATAAGAATCTTCCCGCATTGATCCAGAAAAGCACGGTGAGGACGTAAAACAGCATCATCATCAGCTTCTGCGGCATACCCGTGATTATCGGGCTTGAAAGATAGAATTTTATTGCAACTATAAGATAGTTGATTATTATGAAGATTGCGCTTATGCAATGAGCCGGTACGATCTTTGCGGATGCCATCATACTCATACCGCCTATGAGATATGCGATACAGCAGGCAAGCGAGGTTATGGTGGTAAATCCTACGCTTCCGTACGAAAAATCGTTTATTACCGGTAATATCCACACCGCACCTGCGATGATCATTATAATACCGAATATGTTACTGCCTTTTTCCGAAAGCTCACCTGCCGCTGTGACCTTAGCATTCTTTACGTCAAAGTATGCCAGGATGCTTATTACTGCCGCCGATATTATCAGCAGTACGTTGAACACTGTATTGAACGCCTCACAGCCGTTAGCATACAGGAGCGAGGGATATTCGGTGCAGGAAACGAGCTGTATGATTCTCATTACAGTGAGGACAACAGCCGAAACCGCTCCCGCAAGGACAGCTTTTTTATCGGAAAGAAAACCTTTCATTATTACGCCTTTCAATTGTTCCTGAGATATGATCAACGTTCGTCAAGAGCAATATAATCCCTGTTCTTGATAAGCGTTCTGTAGGCAGGTCGCATGATACGCTTGCCGTTTTCTATTTCTTCCATTCTGTGTGCGCACCAGCCGGGCATTCTTGCACAGGCAAACAGTGCGGTATACATTTCTACCGGTATTCCGAGCAGCTTGTATACAAGACCCGAGTACATATCCACGTTTGCACACATCGTCTTTATATCGCCCTTGTTCTTTGCAAAAAGCTGGGGAGTAAGACGCTCGATAGTATCGAGAAGTCTGAACTCGGCTTCTACCTCTGTACCCTTAGCCAGCTTGAGCGCCGACTTCTTGAGCTGTACGGCTCTGGGGTCTGACAGCGTGTAGACAGCGTGACCCATACCGTATATAAGTCCGCTGTGGTCGTTTTCTTCCTTGTTCAGTATCTTTGTGAGGAAGTCAGCGACCTCGCCCTCGTTCTCCCAGTTCTTTACGCCGTTTTCGATGCAGTTAAGCATCTCCATAACCTTAATATTTGCACCGCCGTGACGGGGACCCTTAAGTGCCGATATAGCCGAAGCGTAAGCCGCATAAGCGTCTGTGCCGGTCGAGGTTACACAGCGGCAGGTAAATGTCGAGTTGTTACCGCCGCCATGCTCTGCGTGGAGCATAAGACAAAGGTCGAGGAGCTTTGCCTCCTCCTTTGTGTACTCACGGTTGTCACGCAGGGTTGACAGAATGCTCTCCGCAAGGCTCTCGTCAAGGTTTATCGGGTGCATTACCATGCTGGAGTTATACAGATAGCGGCGCATTACCTGATATGCGCCTACCATTATTGCAGGAAGTCTTGCAATAACCGAGATAGCCTTGAGCATCTCGCTTTCCATGCTCTTGTTCTCAGGCTCTTTATCGTATGTGTAAAGTGCCAGCACCGACTGCGCCATCTTGTTCATTATGTTAGATGACGGACAGCGCATAAGTACGTCCTCCGCAAAATAAGGGGGCAGAGTACGGTAGTGGGTAACTATCTTCTTGAAGTCCTCAAGATGCTCCTTGTCGGGAAGATTACCGAAAAGAAGAAGATATGCCGTTTCCTCAAAGCCGTATCTTCCGTCCTTTTCCACGCCGCTTATAAGGTCGCATATATCATAGCCCCTGTATATAAGCTGACCGGGAGCGGGACGCTTTTCGCCTTCGTCGATAACATAGCCGTGTACACAGCATATATTTGTAAGACCTACAACAACACCGCTTCCGTCGTTGTTACGAAGTCCTCTTTTTACGTTATATTTGTCATATAATCTCGGGTCGATTGCCGTCTGGATTTTATAGTCACGGCATAGCTTCTGAAATCGCTCGTTCATATAATTATTATTCCTTTCCTGTGTGTTTTAATAGCCTCCTGAATTCTATACCGCAAAAGCGGTGAATATAATGAATTACGGACGAACCGGTTTACCGAAGTGTCTATTCTTTATTATTATACTCTATTTACAGCAATAAGTCAAGAAAGGAAAAGCAGACAAAATGAAAAAGAAGCATCTGTATCTGTTAATAGCTATGCTCACCGCAGCGGCTGTACTGCCTATAATTATCCTTGTGTGCTTTTCTTCGGCAAACGAACCGCAAAGACCGGTCACGATAATTTACCGCAACACCGAATATGCGTATAAGGAATTTCTTGCCGGTTGCGTGCTTAGCTGTCTTAAAACGCTGGACGAACCGCCGGCGGACGATGAAAGCGAGGGTATAAATGCCGTAGCCGTTGCGCTCGACTGCTCATTGAGGTATCTGCATAGGGCAGGGAAGTCTTTTGACAGCGGTTACCCTTATGTTGAATATATGGACGAAAAGGAAAGCATACAGCACTTCGGAGCGGAGACAGGCATATACAGAAAATATGCCGAAAGCTCCGCAGAATATGCCATATCGCTTAACCTTACCGTACAGGAAGGGACAGCCTTTCTCCCCGTCTGCCGTATTTCGTCGGGAATAACGATCTCACCGGAGGACAGCGGAAATCCCTTTGTAAAAAAGCGCTATTGCGAAAAGGACAGATCAGCCGAATACTATCACAGCACCTGTCAGCTTACGGCAGACGGAATAGCCGAGATAATGCTGACAGCGTACCCCTCTCTTATAATCCCTCCCGATGAATCAAAGTGTATAAGCGACATCCGCCGAGATGCAGACGGAAACGCACTCAGGCTGAATGTGTGTGGGATAGATATGTCCTGCGAGGAGTTCAGACGGCTGTTCGACATACGCTCGCCTGCGTTTGAAATGAGATATACACAGCGCCTTTACAGCTTTGATATAAGAGGCGACGGCTGTAACAGCGGAATGAGCGTATATTCGGCATTGATGCTGTCAAAACGTGGATACTCCTGCCGGGAGATACTGAATGAATTTTACGCTTTGTAAAAACAGATTGTAATTATACTAAAAGAAATAAGCAGTCACGCAATCCCCCCTCTCCGTCTAACCCTCTCAAAACTGCACTTTCCTTCGAAAAGCACTATATCCTTGCCTCCCTTGTCAAAGGTGAGGTGCTGTCGCCCGAAAAAATTCGGGCGACTACCGGAGGGATTGCTTTTCTACCGCACCCTTCCCGTTTCTCAGACACCTCCGTTAACAATCCCTCAATAGTTGGCAGTGCTTCGCACTGCAACAGAAGCTCACCTTTACACAAGGGAGCTAAAGGTGATGGTGCTTTACCAACCATTCTAAAACCCCACTATCCCTCGCCTCGCACTAAACTTGCCTCCCCTCGAAAAAGGGGAGGTGGATTGACGGCAAGGCACAAGCCTAAATTTTACAGCGTTTTTTGGGATATATCCGACTTTTATAATTGCTAAGTCGGTCTGCCGTCAAGACGGTGGGGATTGAATTTGATAGAACTTCTATCCCTAAAACTTCAAAGCATTCGCTCTGCCACAATTCGCCCCGCACCAACCATTCCGAAACCGCACTATCCCTCGCCTCGCACTAAACTTGCCTCCCCTCGAAAAAGGGGAGGTGGATTGACGGCAAGGCACAAGCCTAAATTTTACAGCGTTTTTTGGGATATATCCGACTTTTATAATTGCTAAGTCGGTCTGCCGTCAAGACGGTGGGGATTGAATTTGATAGAACTTCTATCCCTAAAACTTCAAAGCATTCGCTCTGCCACAATTCGCCCCGCACCAACCATTCCAAAACTGCACTATCCCTCGCTCCGCACCACATTCTTGCCATATGAACGCTCTGTTGGTTTCGCATCACATTGCCTCGTCAGCCATTAGTGCCGTTGCATCGTGCAACGGCTTTGCGTGGCTGACTTTAAGCATCCATGCTTAAAACTCTGGGCACACACGCTTAAGGCATCCTTGCCTTGCTTGCCCCTCCCGTTGCACCCAACCTCTCCCTCCCCACAACCATTGCAAAAGGACAACACACCCTCGCTCCGCACCACATTCTTGCCATATGAACGCTCTGCCTGTTTCGCATCACATTGCCTCGTCAGCCATTAGTGCCGTTGCATCGTGCAACGGCTTTGCGTGGCTGACTTTAAGCATCCATGCTTAAAACTCTGGGCGTTCAACTTCGGGCATCCATGCCCGCCCTCGAAAAAGGTGAGGCAAGAATGAAGTAGCTTAGCAAGAAATCGTAGCTCTTTTACCGTGTCGGAGTAAGTTATAAAACAACAGCCACGGTTTTCGCCGTGGCATAACATAATAATTATTAATTTTCTGTTTATATCCGCCGGTAACGGAGGTTAAGCGGATCGCTGATCGTCAGAACGGCGAACAGTTTGCGGCGACTCGCCGCCGCTCGCCGTAAAGGCTTTGCCTTTTCTTATGTAGTAATTGTAGAAGAACAGATCTACAACCAGCGCAAGCACCCAACCGACAGGCCACGACAGCCATATTCCGTCCGAGCCGAAGAACGGAGAGAGGATATAGGCGAAAATAACACGCAATGCAAGGTCAAGACAGGTGCTTATCATAAACGGCGTCATAATGCCGCAGCCTCTTACACCGCCGTCAATTACTATCTTTATGCAGACAAAGAAATAGAACGGGGAAACGATAGTCAGAAACTTACTGCCGGTTGCGATTATCTCAGCGTTAGCCTGTGTCGCAAACAGGTTTACAAGCGTTCCGCCGAAAAGCAGGAAGCACACTACAAAAGGTATCGCTATAACAAGACACATCAGCATACCCGACTTCACACCCGTTTTAATCCGGTCGGTCTTGTCTGCGCCTATGTTCTGAGCGCAGAAGCTCGACACGCTGTTTGAAAGCGTTGAGAAACAGGTTATTGCGAAAGTATTCAGCTTGATAGCAGACGCATAACCGCCTATTACCGATGAACCGAAGCTGTTTACCAGGCTCTGCACGAACAGATTTCCTACCGATACAAAACTGCTCTGTAATATTGACGGAACGGAAATACGGCTTATCTGCTTGAGTGCGTCAGAAGAGAACATTTTAGGCTTTTCGGGAGAATCCGACTGTATCTTTCCGACACGTCTTAAAAGTACGAAGAACGCCGCAACGCCTGCCACACCCTGAGCGGCGAATGTAGCCCATGCAACGCCTGCGACGCCCATCTGAAATACTATTACAAACAGCAGGTCAAGCCCGATATTTCCGAGTGAAGATGCTATAAGGAAAAACAACGGTGTTTTCGAGTCGCCGAGGGCGGTGAATATACCGTTGCAGGCATTGTAGATAAACAGAAACAGCAGTCCAAGTACATATACCCTCAGATATATGTCGCTGTCTGCAAATATATCATCCGGTGTGCCGAGCAATGTCAGCATCGGTGAACATAAGGCACAGCCTATCACGGTAAGCACTCCGGCGATTGCCGCAAACGAAACCAGTGCCGTGTTTATCGCCGTTTTCATATATGTATAGTTCTTTGAACCGAAAAGCCGTGCAACAACGACCGACGCACCGACGCTTCCGCCTGTTGCCACTGCCATGAATATCATTGTGACGGGGTAACTTGCGCCTATTGCACCCAGCGCCATATCGCTTACAAAGTTGCCTGCAATAACGCTGTCAACAATGTTATAAAGCTGTTGAAATGCAACGCTGAGCAGCATCGGCAGAGAGAATTTCAGCAGAACGGAAAAGGTCCTGCCGCTAGTCATATCCGTGACCATTCTTTTATAATCGCTTCCTTATTTTTTCATAAAACCTTTTGGAGCGGCTTTAGTCATCCTTCCCGCATAGTCTTTTATCAGCTCCGCAAACTGCAGCTTTTTCACAAATCCCGACGGAATCTCCGAATATCCGAGCAGTGCGCCTTTCAGAGCACCCGCTATAAATGCGCATATATCGCTTATACCGTCCTGATTTGCGGCAAGCTGTACCGCACTGAGATAGTCGTAATGCACGCAGGCGCAGTATACGCCTATGGCAAGCGCAGAATCTGCCGTACTGCCGTTTCCAAGCTCCGCTACATCGGTCAGCGGCGAGGTTTCCTCGTCAAGCAGTGAAAGAGCCTTGTCGAGCGCCGCAAAGCACTCCTCAAAGCCGTCATGCTCCTTGAGTATCTTCATCGTGTTCAGTACCGAGCGTTCAATGGTATTCCCCTTGCAGATAAATGCGATAATGGCAGAAAGACAGCCTGTTGCAAGGTATCCTGTCGGGTGCGAATGTGTAATGGCGGCAAGGTCACAGCCTACCGAGAATGCAAGCTCAGGGTCGCTGTAAAAATACAGCCCCGCAGGAATCGCTCTCGGCAGACAGTCAAACAGCTTGTTCTGATTTATCGGACGGCGCTTCCTGCCGTAGTCGTTTTCGGATTTTATCCCTGCAAGCGTCTGTACAAGCTGTTTCGTGGGATTACGCTTCTTGCAGAATGCGGATATTCCGAGCAGATCGCACGGAAAACCGGTTTCGTTGTCATCAAGTATCCACTGCAGGTCGATTGAAGAAGTACCGCCTGTCTGCGAATAAAGCCACTGCTGAAGCGCAAGGAAAACATAATCCGCACAGTTCGCTTCTCCCGTTCTCAGTCCTGCCGCATCAGCCCACAGTATACCGTGTGCCGTAAACAGCATCATTTGTGTCTCGTCTGATATACGGGCGGTTTTCTGTCGCTTCTCGGGACTTAGCTTAAGTATGCCCTTTTTGCCGTACAGATCCTTGATCTGACTTATTGTCAATGTCTTTACGGGAGAACCGAGTGCGTCGCCTGCGGCGGCACCTACAATACAACCCGAAAACCTTTCTTTCTTGTACAATTTCTTATTTGCCATAAAAATGAGCTCCAATATCTGCGGCGGATCGCCGCTGACAATTCCGACCTTGTGAAAACAAGGTGCTTATCTTAGCTTTGCGTAACGGTCGGGAATAAATGATAATTATATTTATAACGCTGTACAGCGTTTCAGCTTGTAAAAAAGTCTGTTTTTGAAACAAACTTCTAACTTACTATCCCTATCCCCCTGCCCCCTTTCCCCGGGAAAGGGGGATTTTACTGGGGCTACCGCCCCTAGTCCCTGTCGGGGGCTCCGCCCCTGCGACCCCTTTTTTATCAACGGAAGAGGTTTTTCGACAGTCTGTAACGCTGTACAGCGTTTTATTCACTTGCCTGCATTTTTTCGTAGCTTATCATCAGATCCACGAATCTGCCGTAAGACTTCTTGCCGTCCGTCTGCCCCTGCGACTTAAGATAGGTATCGTTCACCGTTGTGGCGACAGCAGCGACCGGCGTTTCATATTTCTTCCAGTATTCGCTGTTTGCTTTAAGCTCTGCCTTTATTCTGTTGTCCGCATAGCTCATAAGCTCGCTGTATATTTCCGCCCCTGCCGCAGAATAAAGTGCATTTGCGGCATAGATAAGAGCATATACCCACCCCGCATATTGCAGATACACATTGTCCGAGCCTGTGCAGGCAAGATAAGCGATGAAGTTCGCCTCGTCCTCACGCATAAAGCCCTTCAGGTGCGACAGCTCGTGACACACCGTGAACGGTTTCGCAAAGTCCGGCGCATTTGCGTTATAATTAGCCTCTATGGTAAACGGCGCATACATACCGAGTATTTTCATATAAGACATACCCTCTGACGCAATTACAGCCTTTGCGTCCGGATAAAACCCCGACAGGCTGTCATACCTTTCGCCGAGTCGGTTCATTGCCTTTTTACATTCTTCATCGAGATCGATTTTATCGTCAAGCGATACCGTCAGCGTTTCGTCCGTTTCTATTTTTCCGGCAGCGTCGTTTGCGTTCTTCAGAATATACACGCAAAGATCCGCAAGCTCCTGAGCCGTATATGTTTCAACGGTAAATCCGCTCACCTCGGAAAATGTAAAACGGTTATAGTTTATTCCGCAGAAAAGCGTAAACACCATAAACACGCTTACCGCAAAGCATACCACGACCGCAAGCACCCTCATCAACAGCTTTTTCCGCTTGCCCTTGCCCTTTACAAAGCGTATCACGGTAAAGACAACGCCGATAGCGGCAAGTATGATAACCGCATAAAGCAGTATCTCGCACAGCGAAAAGGGCAGTACGGACGAGATTCGTCCTACAGTACCCACAAAAAACGGGTATATCGTTGTGCTGTACCACTGCGCAAAGTCTGCTGTGTTCTTCGCAAGCAGTGTGAGAGCAAGCGACAGCAGGAACGCAGGAACGGCATAATACAGCCATTTCGGCAGCTTTTTAAAAAACGCTTTGATTGTCGCTGACAATGTTACCACAGCCTTTCGGATCAATACATATCTCTGAGGCTGTCGATAAAAGCGACAAAGTCGTTTCTTGCCGACAACGGCTCAATTATTTCCGCCTTTACACCCAGCTGGAACAGCCAGCCGTAAAAGGTCGGGCTTACGTTTATATCCTTTGATATATAGAAGTTATTCTCGTCCAGCTTGTGCATGGTTATATCCGACCCGAATTTATCCATAACAACGCTTGTGAGCGAGTTGTCGAATCTCAGCTTTATTCTTATCGTTTCCTTGCCTGCGAACATACCGAATATTTTCCGTGTATATTCCGCAAGGTTGAAGTCCTCCGAGATTATCGCAGGCTCGTCTGACACCTCAACGTCTTCCATACGGTCAACCCTGAAGTTTGAAACCGAGTTGTATTTTTCGTAAAAGCCTATGCAGTAGTAGTTTTCATCCTCCCACGCAAGATGATACGGCGACGTAGTATAACGTCCGTCCGCATTTCTGAAGATCTTTCTCTTTTTTATATCGTAGTTGAAGTAGTGGAAGGTTATCTTTCTGCCGTTTTCAATGGCTTCGTGTATCTTGTTTATGCTGTAGTATATCTTCTTGTTTACGGTCTTTACACGGTTTGCGACAATAACGCTCCGCTGAAGCTCATTTGCACGGAAGTTGCTTGTAAGGTGGGCGATCTTGCCGATAAGCGCCCTTGATTTTTCTTCTGAAATGAATTTCGAGCAGGCTACAGCGTCCGCAAGCAGCTGTAATTCCTCAAACTCAAAATCACGGGAGGCAAGATAATACGTTCCGTTCTTATCCGAGCATATATCCATTCCGAGAATGTCACGGAGCGTTTCAATGTCGGAGTAGAGCGCCTTGCGTTCAGCCGTTATGCCGAGCCTTTCCAGCTTTTCCTGTATTCCGGCAACCGTCAGAGCGTGAAGCTCGTCCGATTCCTCACGGAACATTTTTTCGATATAAAGAATTTTCTGCTTCTGGTTGGATGAACGTGCCATAACATAAGTCCTTTCTATTCGTGCTTTATCTGCATTACAACCGATATTACCAGCACCGCCGCAAGCAATGCGGATATTATCACGGTAAAAACGTTGAACGTCATTATAATATACGGTACAGCCGACATCGCAAGAGCAATGGCGGAAAGCACCGTGATCGGCGTCTGCCGTTTCTTCCCGAAGAATATCCACAGCAGAGAAAGCATAGCCGTAATAGTAGTTGTCACAGCGCATATCATATAGTGGAACATTGCGTATCCGAACGGCGTGACATCGAAATACGAGTAATTTTCAAACCTGAAAATCAAATGACCGTTGTCGGACATCAATCCGTACTTAAGCACTGCGCCGAGCGGCAAAAGCTCTGTTATTATCGCCGCAAGGCAGATAAATAGCCGTATAACACCGAGTTTTTTCATAATATTTCACCTTTACAGCAGGGAAAACACCCTGCATATCTCACTTCACCCTTACAAAATGTGCAATAAACGACCTGAAATCCCCCCACAACGACGGAATGTCAAATCCGCTGTTCATCAGAAGCTCTGCCGAATAAACCCTTCCCGTCTGCTCGTGCCGGTAATAACAGCCCTTTTCAAGACCCTTCAGCTTTACTCTGTGCAGGAACACGCTCGGCTCCTTGAGAACCTGTACATATTCGAGGAGCGTTTCGCTCTTGTCCTTTGCGACAAACTGCCATGCGTCAAAGCGGTCGTTTGCGAACGGATCTCCGATTCTGTAATAATCGCCCGTTCTCACAAGCGGATTGTACTTGTTGAATTCTTCTATCTGTTCCTTTATCGCATACTTGTCATCGTCCGAGATCTTCGTAACGTCAAGCTCATAGCCGAACGTACCCGACATCGCAACGTGTCCTCTCGTTTCAAACGGAGTGATCCTGCCTACACAGTGGTTCGGGCTGTCCGAAACGTGAGCGCCGAAGCAGGAGCAGGGATAGCACATAGAAGTGCCGTACTGTATCTTGAGCCTTTCTATAGCGTCGGTATCATCGCTTGTCCATATCTGAGGAGAGTAGTAGAGCATACCTGCGTCAAAGCGTGAGCCGCCGCCTGCACAGTTCTCAAGGAGCAGGTCAGGGAAGTCTGTCAGCAGTCTTTCCTGCATTTCATATACGCCGAGGACGTATCTGTGCCATATCTCACGCTGTCTTTCGGGAGGTAATACCTCGTTGCCGACCTCGCTGAGCTGTCTGTTCATATCCCACTTTACATATTCTATGTTTGCGCTTGAAAGGATAGCCTTCATCTGCTCATAGATATAGTCACGCACTTCTTTTCTTGAAAAATCAAGTACAAGCTGACTTCTTACAGTTGTGCGGTGTCTGCCGGGAATGTGTATGCACCAGTCCTGATGCTCCGCATACAGCTTGCTGTCAGGGCTTATCATCTCAGGCTCGAACCATATACCGAACTTAAGACCTATCCTGTTTACCTCGTCTACAAGGTGCTTAAGACCGCCCTTTATCTTGTCCTCGTTCACAAACCAGTCGCCCAGGGAAGATTTATCATCGTTTCTGTGACCGAACCAGCCGTCGTCCATGACGAGCATCTCGATTCCGGCTTTCTTAGCCTCTCTTGCTATATCAAGGAGCTTGTCCGTGTCAAAGTTGAAATATGTCGCTTCCCAGTTATTAATAAGTATAGGACGGCGCATATTCTTCCACTTTCCTCTGATAAGGTTGTTCCTCATTACATCGTGGAAGTTTCTCGACATCTGACCTAAGCCCTCGCCGGAATAGGTCATGATGACCTCCGGTGCCTGAAAATCCTCTCCCGGCTCTAAGTGCCACGAGAAGTCATACGGATTTATACCGAGAAGCGCCCTTGTCTTTTCGTACTGACCTACCTCTACCATTCCGAGGAACGAACCCGAATACACCAGAGCAAAGCCGTATGCTTCACCGAAGTCCTCTGTTGCGGTGTGGTCGCACAGCGCAAAGAAGTTGTTGTGAGCGTGGCTTGTAGCACCTCTGTTGGAATCAATAGACTGCTTGCCGAAACGTATAGGAAAACGCTGTACATGGCGTTCTCTTGCCCATGTTCCGTGCAGTGTTATCATATCGTAGTCCATTCTGTCAAGATCAAGGCTCATTGATATGATACGGCGCAGGTCGATAGCGGCTAGACCGTTGTTTTCGACCTTTACGCTTCTTGTAATAACGTCAAATTTCGGGAATACGCTGTACATAAGCGTAATATCAAGACCGCTGTGCGGATCGTAGCAGAACACCTCAAGCGTCTGCGCCTCATCATCTGCGGCATATGTAGCGGGAAGCCCCTTTAATTTTGGCTTGCCGTTTGAAATTCTGTAATCCTTGTAGTAGCATTCACAGGCGGACATACCGTTTATATCCATTACCTGCATTGCCGGTTCTCTGAAATCCGCAACGCCCGATGTCGGAAATTCGATGGGCGCACAGTCAAAGCTGTGAGGTCCCATAGCGTCGTGTACCGCAGGCACAAACGGCTCGTCATTCGGTATGCGGAGCATATGAGTTATATCCGTTTCCGGAATATAGCCGCCGTAGTACAAGTGGAGCAGGTTTCTGCTGTCGGTGATATGAAATGCGTAGCTCGATTTTTCCGTGTCGAGCTTGAATACACGCTTGTTTTCGTCAAATACGATAGACATAATTTTTTCCGTCCTTTTAATTTTTCGGGATACGGCCAGTTCCCATATACAATTAATATAACATATTTCACGGCTTTTCTCAATCCTTTTAAGTAAAATTTTAAGCATTTTTCATTTTTGCAAAACAATCCTCAAGCAATCCCCGGACAATCCCCCAAACAATTCCGTTGTATAAAGAGGTATATTACAGCACCGTTCCACCCACCCTCTTAATCACAAAAACATAACATAATTCACCGTTAATCTTAAATTTACTTAAATTATAGCCTTATTGCTGTGTAATGCCGTGAGTTTCAATAAATTTTCACATATATTTTAGGCATAATGCACATTGACATTAAAAAAATGAAATGTTACAATAATTGTGTAAAGTTACATAAGTATGTAACAAAACGAAAATAAGTTTTATAGGAGGATTTTTCCAATGAAGTTAAGAAAAATCATGGCAGGCGTTGTAGCTACTGCTCTTGCAGCAAGCACATTAGCCGTAGCAGCAAGCGCTGCTTGCCTCACAAAGGTTGAAGGTACAGAATCAACATTAAGCACAGGCACAGGCATGTGGCTTCTCCAGCTCTACAACAAGGGCAATGAAGCTGAGGGCAAGTCCGAAACAAAGCTCGACATCGACTACTCAAAGATCGCTGCTCTTACATTTACTTTCCAGGTAAATGAAGAAGATAAGGAACTGTGGGATGGTACAATCGGCGGTTCTGTTGTATTCTCATGCAACGGTGAAAAGCTCGGCGTTCAGAACGATGAAGACCCTGCAAAGGCAGCACTCTTCGATAAGTATAACTGGCCCAGCTGCGAATTCTGGGGCGTTCTTGATGAAGAGTTACTCGGTCCTGTAGGCGAAGGCTCTACATACGATGATACAAAGCCCTGTAAGGTAGAAAAAGTCGGTGATTACACATACGCTGTCACAAACGACATTCTCGTTAACCCCATCACAGCAGGCGACGCTTCTTCTATCGAAGATATGGGTTGCATGCAGGTTGGTCTTCAGGAATGGGGCAGCGGTATCGCAGCAGTAACAGTTACAAAGCTTGACGTTAAGGATGCAAGCGGTAACGTTCTCGTTTCATTTGATGAAAAGGGTGTTCCCACAATCGGCGGCGCTTCAACTCCCGCTGACACAACAGCTCCTGCTGACACAACAGCTCCTGCTGATACAACAGCTCCCACAACAGGCGATTCTACAAAGCCCAACACAAACACAGGTGTTGAGAGCGTTGCAGTAGTAGCAGGCATCGCAGTTCTCGCTACAGGCGCTGTTATCGTTGCTAAGAAGAGAAAGTAATTTCGGCTTTAAGCAATAAATAAGCAATTTATCCCCCGCAGAAACTGCGGGGGATTTTTGTCGTTTCTTTCACTTTTGCACTATCCCACTTTACAAATTCACCATACACAAAAATCCGCTATCCCCACATCCCTTCGCCCCTCACCAACCCTCCCAAACCCGCACTATCCCTCGAAAATCGCCACCACCCTTGCCTCCCCTCGAAAAAGGGGAGGTGGCACGGCTGATATAATTTTTTGGCCTG
>ENA-OZFH01000594-OZFH01000594.1-human-gut-metagenome-genome-assembly--contig:-NODE-594-length-14425-cov-14.319972_pt1 | contig 14425 bp, 10 predicted proteins | sample MGYA00245073_ERZ653619 | MGnify/ENA primary metagenome ERZ653619 (study PRJEB26926, sample SAMN06165178) | human gut metagenome | biome: ENVO:00009003; feature: ENVO:2100002; material: ENVO:00002003...
TCGGAGATGTGTATAAGAGACAGACTATATTCAAAATATTAATTTTTTTACCTACAATATCTATAGTTTAAATATGAAGGCAGGTAAATCATGCAGGATACAGAATTCATAAAGCATATAGGAAAAATCATACGTTTCTACCGTTTGAAAAATAATCTAACACAAGAACAATTAAGTGAATATGCAGACTGCTCCTGCGGATTTATTGGTCAAATCGAACGTGGTGAAAGCAAAATTTCACTTTCTGTTTTATCAAAAATAATCAACACTCTCAAAATAGACGCAAATGAATTGTTTTGGGGCACCGATACACATACTTCTGAAAGTCAGCAATTGGATAATCAGATAGCTCTCTATGCCAAACAATTATCAATTGACAAAAAACATATTGTTCTCAATCTGATGGATGATTTAAAAAACCTAAATTAATCTTGTAAATTCAAAATTTATAATCTATAATCTTCATAGCTTAATTGTTTTGATAAGGGGATTATTTTTATGAATATTGCTATTTGTGATGATGAACAACAAGATATTGATATACTTTACAATTACTGCAAATCATGCAAATTACCATACAATATTTCTACTTTCCTGTCTGCCTCTGCCCTGCTTGAGGCTTTTAAATCCCAATTTTATGATTTAATTTTTCTTGATATAGAAATGGATAAGCCAAATGGTTTTGAAGTTGGCTCTATTTTAGCAGGATATTCTCCTCGTCCCGTAATAGTTTTTACGACAAACGCACTGCAGTATGCAGTCCGAGGATATGGAATTGCTTTTCGATTTCTATGCAAACCGATAACGATTACAATGTTTCAAAGTGTTGTCAGGGAGGCTCTTGACGAGATTCTTCCGCAAAAGGCAGCGGTAACATGTGGTTCAACTCAGAAAATGATTTCTATAAACGATGTCATATATTTTGAGAGCCTGAACCGGCACATTATTTTTCATTTTGCAAATACATCCACATTGGAGATAAAGGATTCAATGGAAAATATGATTTCAGTTTTTTCATATCCTTCATTTGTACAGATTCACAGAAGCTATTGCATCAATTTGAATTATGTGGACAGCTTTACACCACTTGCTGTCACTATGACTGACGGCTGCAAAATTCCACTTTCGCGGAAAAAACAGACCATTTTCCAAGAGCGCTTTAACAATTTGATACGAGGTACCATCAAATGAATTTTCCAATTGAAATATATACCATTATTATAGAATGCCTGCTTATTTTCTACTTCTTTCATAAAGAGGTTAGACCTGTATACCCTTCCCGCAGATATATTATCCTATTTTGCATATCACTCTTTGCGGTCATAATGCTATCAACCCTATATACACCTATGTTTATACGGCTTGCCATTATCAGCTTATTTTTGTTTTTATGCTATACTTTCCGCTTCAAATGCAAAATATTCCAAATCACCTATACTATTATATTATTTTTTGTCACGTCGATGTTTTCCGATGTTATTGGTGCGTTTGTACTTTCCAGACTTGGAATTTCAATAAATGAACTTTTAGGAATAAGTGAAGGACGGCTTATCTACAATACCACAAGCAAGATTATTCATCTGTTTTTGCTGGTCATAATTATTTTATTTACCAATGCCCGATTTGATTCAAAGGCTCTACTGCATGCCATACCACTCATGCTCTGCAATCTGTCAAGCATATTTATTCTGTTTGCCCAGTACACTACCTTTATTGACAATGGTAAATACTCCACCTTTGTGATGACCACCATATGTATGCTTGTTATCAATATAGTGGTTTGTGGATATACGGAAATAGTAAAGAAATCTTATGAATTACAGAAAAATCAGCTCTGTATACAGGAGCAGCTTGCCAAACAGGAGCTTTACTATCAGGATATCATTGCTCGTCAGGACGAATCCAGCGCACTTTGGCATGATATAAAAAAATACATGCTGGCAATGGAAAATCTGGTTTCTACGAAAACACGACCTGAAGCCGAAAGCCAGCTCTCTGCCTTAAAGAAAAAGTTTTCAAGCCTTGACCAAATGATTGATACCGGTAATTCCATTGTTGACGGTATCCTAAACTATGGCTCTAATAAAGCAGACAGTCTGGGAATCTCCATAAACTTTAATCTATGGCTGGATACTGACCTCAACATTTCGCCTGTTGATCTGTACATAATCATTGGAAACACTATGGATAACGCAATAGAAGCCTGCGATGCTTTTCCGGCAGGTCACAAACCATCCATCTCATGTACGCTGCGCCAGAAAAATCATGTGCTGCTTTATGAAATATCCAATCCTATTCCACAGGTTTCGGTAAAAAAAGCCGGAGTTATCCACGGATATGGGCTTGAAAATGTCAAAGAATGTGTAAATAGAAATAGTGGTTTTATCTCTGTTAAAACCGAAAATGATATATTTTGTGTCTCTATAACACTAAACGTTTAATATGTCTTAAATCCGCGATATCACAAGCCTTCCATCCTGCACATCAACCCTGACCTTATTAGACTCTATCCCCGCTGCCTCAAGCATCTCATCAGTGAGTTTTATCCTGTGTGCCTTATCCAATACCGTATATTCCATTGCAGGATGTTTCTTCAATTTCTCCGTACTTACCTTTCCGTCAGATATAAGCACTATGCGGTCTACACGGCCTGCAAGTGCCATATCGTGTGTCACTATGATGATGGTTATACCAAGCTCTTTGTTCAGCTTATGAAACAGCTCATAGATTGTATCAGCAGTCCTTGTATCCACGGCTCCGGTGGGCTCATCCGCAAGCAGTATGTCCGGCTTATTTGCCAGTGCCACCGCTATCGCTGCTCGCTGCTGCTCTCCTCCCGATAGCTGAGCCGGAAGCTTATCCTTATGCTCCTGTAATCCCACTGCCTTTAACAGTTTAATGGCATAGCTTTTATTATCATCCTTGCGCTTTTTTATAATTTCTCTGTGTTTTAAATTATCGGTATTACCTGAATTTTCAAACATCATCACGGCTTCGACATTCTGCAGCACAGTCAGGTATGGGAACAGATTTTTGGCACTTTTCTGCCACACAAAACCTACTTTGTCCCTGCGGTATCTTACCATTTCAGCTTCTGAATATGTGGAAATGTCTTTTCCGTCAATAGTGAGCACTCCCGCCGTTGGAGTTTCCAGTCCTCCTATCATATTTAAAAGGGTGGATTTTCCGCTGCCGGATTTTCCTATTACCGCAAGCATCTCCCCTGTTTCCACCGTCAGGTCAAGCCCCTCCAGTGCCATCACCTTTTTATCGTCTGTCTCATATATTTTTACCAGTCCATCGCAGTTTATCATCTGGGTTTCCCCCCTTTTAATTTAAATTACTATGCCGTCACTAAGCTCAAACACTTCATCCCCCAGCTCCATCAGGTTCGGATCATGCGTGGTCATAACTATTGTGATGTCCTCATCGTCTATCAACTCACGGAACAATCGCATGACTTCAAATCCAGCAGCGGTATCGAGTGCTCCTGTCGGCTCATCCGCAAAGACCACCTTCGGGCGATGAACCACAGCGCGCGCTATCGCAACTCTCTGCTGCTCACCTCCCGATAACTGATTCGGCATATGATCCATGCGCTTTGAGAGTCCGACACGCTCCAGCAGCTCTGATACTCTGTCATGCGTATTCTCATTTATCACATCGTTTTTTGCATCTCCAATGTCATTATCCATATCAGTCAAATTCTTCCGTATCCGACGTTTATTTTTCGCAAGTCTAAGGGCAAATTCCACATTCTCATATGCCGTCATCGTGGGAATTAGTGCTATAGACTGGAATACAAATCCCATCTCATACCGCCTTAGCATTTCCCGGTCTTTCTCGGTCATCTGCTCGAGGTTTTTATCCAGAAACTGCACACTTCCCTCTGTCGGCATATCAAGCGCACTAAGGATATTAAGAAGTGTGGTCTTTCCAGAGCCGGAACGCCCTTTTAAGATGGCAAGTGTTCCTTTTTTTATCTCCATGGATACTCCGTCAAGTGCGTGGACTGTTGTACCATCTCCCGCCTTGAAATATCTTTTTATATTTTGAGCAATTATCGCATTTTCCATATGTCACGACCTCATTTTTTACATGCTAACTATCTTCTCCAAGCCTTAGTGCCTGTGCTATCTTCATACTCTTAAGCAATCTGCTGATAACCACATAGCATACGGCTACAGCCACGAAAAGTACTCCTGCAAGCTCCAGCATATCAGATTGATAAATATATACATTTACTCCGATATTGTGTTTCTGCGGCAGATATATGATCGATATGAGCCTTACAAACATCGCTGTTGCAGTTATACCTATGCCTGCTCCCGCAAGAAGCGGCAGAAATGATAAAAATATCTGCTCGTTTAAAAGCATTGCTTTTACCTCTCTCATTCTCATTCCCATTGCGCGGTATATACCAAACTGCAGCTCCCTCTGTTTTAGTGTCATAACCCAATACAGCAAAAATCCTACTGAGCACACTATCAGTGAAAGTATAAAACTTAATGTAAACATACCGTTTGTGATCTGCACTGTGGCTGAGTTTTTATTCTCGTCTATAAGCTGCTGCGCGGATGTTAAATTTTTGTATATATCATCCACCGTTTTTCCTTTTGACAGGTTCATCCACACACTGTACGGTGTCATGCCGAACTTTTCCACAACCGTAGCATAATTTGCAACGATCAGGTATTTCTCCTGCTCGGTCACATTTCCTTCTGCATCTGTCTCATAGGTGTAACGCTCGTAGCCCGGAAAACCTTTTACTATGGCACATACCTTTGCATTCTCGGATGCGTAGATCTGATCATCATCGACAGCCTCCGGTACATACCTTGAGTAATTTAAGCTGTCACCAACTTTAAGTCCCATATCTTTTGCCAGATTTGAGGAAATGATGACTCCGTCCGGCTCTTTTGCCAGCTCATTCAGGTAATTGAACCAGTGCGCGTCATTAATATCATCATTTTGGTCACTCTGCAATTTCGCAGTCTCACCGAATTCTTTTGTGTTTATCGCCATAAGATATGCATCCGAAATCGAACCACTGCCTGCGGAAATGTCTACCCGCTCGTCCTCAAGCACACGCGTGACCCCGTCACAGATGCCCTCATTTTTGAGCGACTCGTATTTACCGAAATCAGGCTCGTCATACATCCAGCTTACAGAGCCATCTTTATTCTTCTGTATCCTGAGTCTGAAATCTTCGTTGTATATCGCATCACAACCCACATTGTAGACGATCCGTTTTTCCATATTGCTGTTCATGGTGCGCGCCATATTCGCGTCAAAAATACCGCCAGCCACTGTCATGATAAGAAATACTGCCAGAAATCCCTGATTGTATCTGGTTCGTTTCAGCTGTAAAAATGATGCATACATTGCCGGAGAAAAATGCTTTTTAAAGAGCCTGTCCACAAGCAGAATAATAAGTCCGGTAAGTCTTACGCACAAAAGTGCCGCTGCAAATATAAAAAGCGAATTGTCCAGTATCATGACAGGATCTATGCTCCTGTTCTCAAGAACAGATATCGCAAGCGTACTCTTCTGCTTGTTGTAATTGTAAAGCAGATATGCTGACAGAGCCAAAAGTATAATGTCTATAAAGCATTTCTCCCAAAGAGGCTTTTTCTTTGATATTCGTTCCCTGCTGCGCTCTGATATGGCATCCTTTGATTTTTTCCACACCGGAACTGTGATAAACAGCACCATGATAACTGCCGCTGCCACCGCATAGACAAGCATCTGCCATACAAATTTGTAAGTGCCTATATCCTTTGCCGTAAATCTTAAAAATCCGTCTGTAGATGCGGCAGCCCGGCACATTATATATCCGAGTACTATTCCAAGTACACAGCCCGCAAACGCTATTATTCCCGACTGCTGCAAGTACAAAATAAATACCTGTAATTTTGTCGCACCGCGGCTTCTTAAAACAAGTATGTCATTTTCCTCGAGCGAAAGTATCTGTGCAGATATCATTCTTATAAATAAAATCAAAAGCACAAGACACGGCAGCTCCAACGCCCAAAGCATCAGCTTTATCGTCTTCTGCTGTGTAAAAAAGCGCTCCAGCGTATCACGGATGTTGTCATTGTAGAGCTTGTCAGCATCCTTAAACTGCTCCATATAACCGTCATAAAGTGAGGCATTTTCCGTGTTGATCTGCCTGTAATCCAGCATGAGAAAATCACTGTAGCTGATATTGTCCTCGCTGTAATACTGCATCATTTCGTCAAAAACATCCTGCGAAACAAATATCACATCGCCCATATCCGAAAGCGTCTTGGCCCAATATGGATCGTTTATATCTTTTTCACGGCAGATCTGTGATATGACGAAAGAAATTTCCTTTTTCCCACTGCCATCAGGTACATGTAAATAGATTTTTTCACCTGCTACAAGTCCGTAGTGATCCATTGTCTTTTCGCTTATACTGCATTCGAATGTGGCTGTGTCAGTCTGAGATTTTACAACATCCGCGTACTCCGAAAGTCCCGGCAGATATCCTATTGTAAAATAATGGTTAAGTCCTCCAAACTCTGTATCTGCGCGTCCTCCTGAGAGTGTGATAAGCTGCTGTGAGGAAACCTTGTTTATATCCACATATTCAGTCCACTTCTTTTCGTATCCTGACAGCTTATCAAGCACTGACTGCGAATCAGGATAATCTGCCACCGCATATGTTCCCTCGCGGCTCATCTGTGCTGGATACTCATTCTGCTGTGTGGCATGATCCGTAAAAAGTCTGTCGAGTATCTGATTTCCCGCACCCTTTTCAAACATAGGGTGGCACACAAAAAGTGCTATAAACAAAGCCACTCCCATAAGCAGACACAAATTTAACCATTTTCTGTTTTTTAATTTATTAATTACGAAGCCAAACATATTTCATCGCCCTCATCAATACCGTAAAGCACAAGTGTATTGCTGCCTGATGTATAATCGCTCAATATTACCGGCTGCTTTACCACGCTGTCCCCATCAATTTTCCACACATAGTAGGATATATCATCTTTGTCCATCGGATTGACCTGCTTGTGTATGATCGAAGTCGGTACCACTACCACCTTTTTAAAAGAAACATAAGAAAACTTTACAGCGGATGCCCTGGTCAGATCATCCGGTATTCCATTGTCAAGTTTTATATAAAATGCTGCATTTCCATATCCCGAATCTGTGATTCCGGTAATATGCACACCTTTATCATCCTGATTTATATATCCCTTTTGAGCAACACTACCGTAACCGGCAAAACCGATACAGCTTCCGTAGATCGTTGTACCGTCCAGCTCAAGTGATACGCGCTCTCCCACATCTGCTATATTGTCCTTATATACTTTATAGCTATTGCTATCCTTTACCTGAACCAGCAGTACGTCCGTGGATTTTCCGGTTATCTGCAGGATATCTGAGCCTTCCTCCACATTATCTCCTGCCTTGACACTCACCTTTGAAACTTTTCCGTCATTTTTGGCATATACTGAAATATTTCCTTTGCCGTCATTTCCAGCGCTTATGCTGTCATATGCTGACTGTAGCCGGGAAAGCTGATAGGTGTGGTCTGTATTGGCAAGTTTTTTCTGCAGATCAAGCAGCTGTAAGTTCAATTTCAACTGCTGCTCTTCATATGCTGTATCCGGCTTTTCATCCTCCTGGTTATTTTCTTCTGCGCTGCTACCACCTTCAGATAAATCTTTTATCTGTTTATCGTAATCAGCAATCTTCTGCGCATAGGATTCATTCTCCGAGTCGATCGCATTTTTCGCCTCTGTTATAGCAGCTTTGCCCTCTCCGGTATCCACCACGTAAAGCAGCATGCCCTTTTCTACCGTATCGTCCTGCTTCACATTGACCGATACAATCTGCCCTTCATAATCACAGGTTTCGGTTATCGTCCCTGCGTCAGATCTGCTGTAGCGCACACCGTAGTTTGCTATATCAAAGTCAGACCTTGTTACCGTATATTTGCTATACTTTGTCGGAACCTGATCTATAGAATTATAGTAAACCAGCTCCCCCTCTTTTAAGCCCTCTGTGACCTGTGTATAGTTTTCATCAGACTCACCTGTTGTTATGATGCGTTTCTCGCGGCCGCCCTCATCATTTTTCACATAGACATATCTGGTATCGCCATCCTTATAGATGGAATCTTTTCCCACGACAAGTGCCTGATTTGCTTTTGTCTTTTCAAAATATACCGGATACATCTGTCCTGCCGTAAGAAACGGCTTTTCCCTGCTTTCCACGCACACATCCGGATAGCGGTTGTTTATCTTCGAAAGTACCAAAACCTCTGATGTATATTGAGACTCGGTGACATCATATTTTTCGCCATCGACTATCACATATTTCTTGTCATAATCGCTGTATTTGTACTCATTTATGGCTGTATCTTTTATATCCAGCACAAGGTCATCCGTATCGGAGACAATGACTATATTCTCGTATGCCGCAGCAGACCTTCCATCTGTCAGCTTCTTAGTGTAAGTGACAAGACCGCTGTGGGCTGCCTTAAGCGTTCCATCATCAACAATCTGCTGATATAAAGCCATCTGTTCATTGATCTTTTGCACTCGGTATTCGTGAAGCTGCTTATCGTACCGTTCATTTTCCTGTTCTGTGGCAATCTGCGTATTGTAATCCTCTTCTGTGCTCTCTTTTTTCTCAATCTGTTCTGTTGAAAATTCGTCCGTATCCGCAGCCTGACTCTCCCATAATTTGATCTGCGTATCCGAGATCTGAGCGGATATCTCATATGTCTCATTCTCATGCGCCAGCGCATCATTACATTGCTGCAACTGTTTTTTTGCCTCATCCACATCACAGACTGCAAGCACATCCCCTACATTTACTGTATCTCCCGGCTCCACATATATCTGTGAAATGTTTACGTTGGCACTGTAGTAATTGCAGTAATCCCTCGAAACTGCGGTAGCCATCAGCACCTGTATGGAGCCGATCGTACCGTATTCCACAGGTCTATAGGCTTCATTTAACGCTACAGGTTCTTCAAGCTTTGGTATGCTGCTTTCTGTCATTTTTCCACAGCCGCCTGCCACAAACGATACACATATCCCCAGTACTGCCAGTTTTTTTATTGATAAAAGGTTTCTGTTCTTCACTGCAAAACCACCTCATCCCCGCTTTTAAGTCCTTCTGTGATGATCCGGTAGTCTCCCACCTGATCTCCGGCACTTATCCATACCGCCTGTCTGTATCCATTCTCATCCAGTGTGTATACAAAATACCTGCCATCCTTCTCATGTACTGCGTCCTTTTGCACATACACAGCATTTTCTATAGCAGGGCGCGTCACTTCCATGGAAAATATCTGTGCATCCGATACTGCCGACATGTCCGATACCGGTTCAAAAACAACCTTTTTATCGTCCACCTCTTTTACCTTAAGTTCAAACTCTATATCAGATGCTGTTGCCGTGTATATATCACCTACATTAAAGTCATAACCTTCCGGTCTGTCAGCCTCGTAATTGCCGTTTCCGCTGATTTCTGTTATAAGATTGCTGCCCGGTTCAAAAACCCCCGCCAAAAGCGAATTGTTCATTGCTGTGATCGTGCCATCCTCGGATGCCGTGATCTGATATCTCGACAGTTTTTCCTCTGCCTCATCAAGATAAAGCTGCGCAACCTCTGTATCCTTATCAAGCTGGGCAATATCGCTTGAATAATCCTGAGTATCATCGATTTTCATAATAGCCCTGTAGTGCTCTGCCAGAAGCTTATTCTGACTGATCTGCCCGCTGTAGTCCTCAATCTTTTTCTGTATCTCCCCGGATTTAAAAGCCACCAGTATATCACCCTTTTTCACATGATCACCCACTGCCACATTTACCTTTTCGAGCGTAAGCTCCGTGTTTGTCGCACCATAGGAAAACCTGGTATAGCCCTGCGCGCTCAGACTGATGGTAGTCTGCGGTGTGAGTGAACCGCTCTGTACCGTAACTGTCTGGTATGATATTTTCTCGTAGGAAGCTCTGTCCGTCTGTGCAAGCTCCTTTTGTGCCGCCCCACATCCTGAAAATAAAATAGAGGTAATTGCAGTGGCAAGTGTCAAACGCCCTATATATTTTTTCTTTTTATTAATCATATATTTTCCACTTCTTTTCCAAATAAATATGAACCTGATCTATTATCTAAAAATGTAACTCCATGTATAAACTTTATTGCAGCCAATAACAGTATCTTATATTAGATCATCACTCCTTATGATCGTGCCGTCTATCGCATTCACATACACCGGATATCTGTCGTAGCCCTTATCCTGTTTTGACAGACACCATGCCGGAACATAAGTACATTTATCCTTGTCAGATGCATCCTTCAAACGGATATATCCGAGCTTTAGATTGTTGTAAGTGTGATTTTGTGTAAAATCATACTGATCTGAGTTTTTTGTCATGTCATCCTTGATGATCTCTTTAATAGTGTCCATTGACAAGAGTTCTACGTTTTTTGACTCATTTACAATATCAACCGGGTAAGAAACAGTAAATTCCGTCACTCCCTGATCCGTCACAATAAAGGAACTGCTGCCATATGGCATAAAATCATCATAGTTATCGGGTGTCTCCCATATATCCATATTCCGGGTGAAATCGAGTGACTTGCAAAACGCTATGCCATCCACACCCTCGCCATAATCTATGATATATCCCCAGGCTGTATCCTTTATGACGCTCTCTTTATCATCAGTTTTTACAGTATCATCACCATCCTCTATCACTCCTGCGCTCCACTCGTAGTCTGATGTTCCTATATATACCTGTGAAGCCATGCCTAATTTATTTTGAAATTCTTCTGCCTTTTTTATAGCTTCGTCTTTTGATAATGCACACTCATTATCATATGAAGATGTAGTATCTCCACCTGTAGAGCCTCCGTTAAATCCCTCTACACCTTTCTCCTCTGCAAAGGATGGTGGTCCGTAATAGCCATACTCACTATCATCGTATAATGTCCCCTCACTTCCTGCCTTAAGAGGCTGTGCTGAAATATATTCAAGAGAGCCGTCCTCAGCAATTCCAAATCTAAGCTCACAGAAAACATTACCAATATATCCCAGATACTCATTACAATCCGTATAATCTGTAGCTTTTTCACGCGTATCCAGTGCAGACGGTTCTGCCTTTTCATACTGTTCCAGCAGATCATTTTCACTTTTCATCACCCTGCTGACGCCCTCTTCTGTGATAAGTCCCGCATCAATTTCCTGCTGATACCCGGCAATCTCATTTTTTACAACCTCCATGCTGTGATATATCTCTTCTTTCGTATAATGAGGTATGTCGTGATAATATACGGTACTATAGCCAAAATAAGCCTCTATCACACTCTTTTTGAAATCGGCACCCACCTTTATATTCTTCACCTCAACAACCGACATGCTTTTGCAGTCCGGCAGGGTAATGTCTGCTGAAATATCCACATCCACACTTTTATCCGATATCTCAACAGAAAAGCTGTCATTCCATTTCGTACTGTCGTCAAATGCACTTATATCACTTCCTGCTTTTGTGTTTATATTTTCAGTTTCCATATTATAATCTACTTTTTTTCCTGAACAGCCGGTTAATGCTATTGCAAGAACCAACGCCGATATAATAACGTTTTTCCTCTTCATAGCCTCTCCTTTACAGTGAATTTTCCAAATTTATGATCGTTCCATCTATAGCGTTTACAAAGATAGCATTTTGCTCATTGGAGTCTACCATACGTGACAGTACCCACGCCGGAACATAGCTGTATTTTCCCTGTTCACTGTCACTTCTTATCTTCAAATAACTAAGCTACAGCTTATTGAATGTCGCCGCGGTATCATATTTATCAGGATTTTCCGTAATCTCCGCCTTGATGATCTGCTCTATATTTTTCAGAGAAATAAGCTCCACATCCTTATAGATCTGTGTTACATTTACCGGATATTCCATCTGCACATCAATTATTCCATCATCAGTGACTGTAAGAAGTGTACTGTCAGGCAGTGTAACATCATCTATATCACTATCAATTGCTTCATACCCCGACAAATAGGTATCCATATCAAATCCATCCTTAAATGTGATGCCGTCTATGCCGGTCGCGTATGAATAAATATATCCCCACGCTGCTGTCTGATAGTCATTTTCCTTTTCGCTGTCAATATTAAAACCTATCCAGCTGCACTCACATTCACCTCGTTCCACCAGATCCTGCATTCCCAATTTACTAAGGAAATTCCCGGCTTCTTTTTTGGCTGATGCGGCAGATTTACTGCCCTCATTTGAGGTCTCGTCTGCCTTATCCTTTAGATCATCATCCTGAAAAGTCTGCGTTATGGTATCATAGTCCTCATTCCTTAAAGATGGTGGACCGTAATCTGTCCCAGACTGATGCAAGGCGTAAGCATGTACCTTGTGAGCCTCAAACTCCACCTCACAGAACACATCACCCTTGTAGCCTGCAAATACTTCACAGTTTTCGAGATCCTTTGCCACGGTATAAGTAGTCTTTGCCGTTTCAAGCTTATCCCTGTATTCAGCCAGCCGCTGTTCCAACCACTCCCTGTAAGTATCATCCTGTTCTTTCTGCCAGTACTCTATGACCTCATTCAATTCGTCAACAGTATAATGATCCGGATCGTGATAATAGTACTCGTTCCCACCAAAATATAAATCCAGAAAACGCTTTTTGTAATCAGCATCTATCTTTACATTTTCCACCTCAACAACCGACATGTTATCGAAGTCCGGAACTACAATATTTGCATATACATATACTGTTTTCTCGCCATTACCGGTCTGTATGGTAAAGTTTTCATTCCAGCCGGAGTCTGCCCTGATATCAGCTAAGGCAGACATATTTTTTGTCTCTTTACTTTCGCTCTCATTCCCATAATCTACTTTTTTGCCGGCACAGCCTGTGAATGATGTGAGGACAAGTGCCTCGATGAGTGTCATAATTGCTGCAAATAATCTCATATTTCGTGAAGATATGTTACCCCTTTTATCCATATGCGGTTCTCCTCCCTTTTTGTTCTTTCCCGGTGACTATTCAGAATAGTTATCTTCCATGTTGTTATAATGAGTATATATGTCAGTTGTAAACTTTTTGTATCATACATTGCTTTTTTTAATAAAAAGTTTTTGTCTGCTCCATAAAAATTCCACCGCCTTCTTGACGTGCAAACATACGTTTGCTACAATGTAAATATTCTTGACTCTTAAGAAAGAAGGCTGATTATGAATACAGATATTACAAAACAACTGGAAATGGTGCTGTACAGAACCGAAGATGATAACGTAACAGTCAGTGCCTTGATAAAAGATGAAACGATATGGCTGACACAAAAAGCCATGGCTGAATTGTTTGGTATTGACAAGTCGGGCATCAGCCGCCATTTAGCAAAGATTTTTGAAACCGGTGAGCTTGATGAGGAAGTGGTTGTTGCAAAAATTGCAACAACCACTCAGCACGGAGCAATGCAGGATAAAACGCAGACTATTCCTACCAATTATTATAATTTGGATGCCATTATTTCTGTAGGTTACAGAGTAAACTCTATTCAGGCAACCAGGTTCCGTATATGGGCAACCGGTATTTTGAAGGAATATATGATAAAGGGCTTTGCTATGGATGATGAACGCCTGAAACAGGGTAAAACAGCATTTGGAAAAGACTATTTCCGTGAATTGCTGGAAAGAGTACGCTCCATCCGTGCCAGCGAACGTAGAATATGGCAACAGATAACCGATATCTTTGCAGAGTGCAGCATTGATTACAATAGAGATTCTGATACTGCATATCATTTTTATGCAACCATACAGAACAAATTTCATTATGCTATTACCGGTAAAACAGCGGCTGAAATCGTCTATAATCAAGCTGACCACACCAAGGAAAATATGGGCTTGACCACATGGAAAAATGCTCCAGATGGTCGTATTCTCAAATCTGATACCCCGATTGCCAAAAACTATTTGGATGAAAAACAGATTCGTCAGTTGGAACGTGCTGTTACAGGATATTTTGATTACATAGAGGATTTGATTGAACGTGAAAACGTCTTTACTATGGAGGAATTTTCAAAAAGTGTGAACGAATTTCTTGCGTTCCGCAGATACGATATTTTGAAAGATAATGGATGTATTTCTCATAAGCAGGCAGTGGAGAAAGCATATCAGGAATATGATATTTTTAACAAGACACAGCCAATTGAATCTGATTTTGATAAGATAGTAAAAGGATTGGAAAAGAAAATTTAATTTCTTTTCAGGATTATGATACAATTACGGAAAACAGTTTTTTTAGAATCTGACAAATCGTTAAGAAAAGAATCGAAGGTGGTGCAAACGAAAAAGCAGTATTGAGACTTTTCATTAACTGCCCTTTCGTTTGCATCAATTTCGATTTTTTCTGGTTG
>ENA-OZFH01000643-OZFH01000643.1-human-gut-metagenome-genome-assembly--contig:-NODE-643-length-13730-cov-9.416819_pt1 | contig 13730 bp, 9 predicted proteins | sample MGYA00245073_ERZ653619 | MGnify/ENA primary metagenome ERZ653619 (study PRJEB26926, sample SAMN06165178) | human gut metagenome | biome: ENVO:00009003; feature: ENVO:2100002; material: ENVO:00002003...
CACATCGGACAAGGCCAGCCAATGCTCCGACCCCAACACGTCCTCCCGTGTCACCTTCGCGACAAGCATCAAGACGGTCTTTACCAACAGCGTTCTCGCCCTGCTGTTCTGCATTATTTTCCTTTCGAACTTTGGCTATGGCGCCTTCGACCCGCTGGAGTCGTTCTTCTACCGCGATGTTCTGCATGTCGGTGTTGAGTGGATGGGCTGGCTCTCGTCGGCCAGCGGTGTGGGCGCGGTGCTGGGCGCCGTCCTCGCGCTCCACTTGCCACCGCACCTGGTCAACCTTAAAACGCTGCTCGTGGCGCTCATGTCCGTGGGCCTGGGAAGCCTGCTCTACGTGGGAACGCCGTACGTAGGCGTAGCTCTTGTCGGCCAGATTGCCCTAGGCGTGGCCTGGGGCGTCGTCAACCCGCTCCACAACACGATCGTGCAAACGACGGCCCCGCTCGAGCAGCTCGGTCGCGTCAACTCGGTCATGGGTTTTGGCAACATGTTCGCCGGCGTGGCGCCGCTGGCGATTGCCCCGTGGCTGGCGGCGACGTTTGGCGTGCAGCAGACGCTCGTAGGGGCGGGCATGGTCGTGACGGCGGTTCCCACGGCGTTGCTGCTGTTTGGCCGCCGGCATTTTGATCGTGCCGCGAGGCGGTAAAAACCATCACAACATTCGATGAAAATCGCAATTATGCCGAAAAACGTCGAATGTTGTGATGGTTTGCGCTCCGGGCCAGGTCATCCTGCGAGTCCGGCCACCACAAAGGGGCCAGGCACCTTTGTGGTGGTTTTGCGCCAAAGCGCCCCGTGTGCGCTTTGGTATACCATGAACGCCACTTCCAGATACACCCCAAATCGCCGCACAACCCAGAAAGGCCCCCATGGACACCGCCTTCAGCCACATCAAAGCCGTGCTCTGCGATCTTGACGGAACGTTGCTCACGAGCGAGCACGCGGTGTCCCCGCGCACCGTGGCGGCGATTCGCGCTCTGCGTGAGCGCGGCGTGCTGTTTGGTCTGTGCACCGGACGCGACGCCCAGGCGACCGAAGCCATGTTTGGGCTCTGGGGTATTGACGGCCTGGTAGACGTGCTGGTGGGCTGCGGCGGCGCCGAGGTCATCGACCGTGCGCACGGCATCAACGAGCTGAGCTACCCGCTGCCAGGCGAGACTATCGCGCGCATCTGCGAGCACATGGCAGGCCTGCCGGCAACGCCCGTTTGCCCTCGGGATGGCGTGCTCTATGTGCCCGAGAGCAATGCATGTGTCGAGCACCTGTCGCGTGTCGACGGCGTGCCCTACAAGGTGGTCGACTTTGCCGAGTTTTTGCGCGAGCCGCAGACTAAGGTGATGTTTACCATGGCGCCCGAGGCGATGCCGCGGGTGATTGAGCGGGCGTCGACATTTGCCGATGACACCGTTAAAGCGGCGGCTCTGCAAACCACGCAGCGACTCTACGAGTTCATGGATCCGCGCGTGTCCAAGACGCGCGGCCTTGTACGCGTGGCGGAGCTCAACGACATGGAGCTCCAGAACATCTGCGTGTTTGGCGATGCCGATAACGACACCTGCATGGTGGCCGACGCCGGCGTGGGCGTGGCCATGGCAAATGGCAGCGATGCCACTCGCTCCGCCGCCGATTTTGTAACCGCGAGCAACGACGAAGACGGCATTGCGATCTTTATCGAGGAACATCTGCTGTAGTGCCAGGGAGAACCGCCACAATGGGGACAGGCGCCTTTGCGGTGACCTCAGGCGATTTGGGCGAGTTGATGCCTACAATTTGCGCGCAAATACAAATATGGTTGTCTGAACATTACGCTTCTAACCACCGATGAGTTAAAGATATTCCCATCAATTTGGTAGTCTATTCCTCCCGGTTAATGATCTACCGTCACGGTCGATTTTCGACCGTTCACAGGACGCATGCTCTTGAGCAAAATGTTGTGCAAATAAATAAAATGCTATTAAAAAATGATAACTAGCTTAATTACCAGTAGAAATAGTTATTTCATAGCGAATAAACGAAGGTAAATCCGAGCAAATGTCAAGAGAATTGAGAATTCGCTACAAAACTATCGGTATTTTTGCTTAGATGTTCAAACAATCGTTACAATATGTACTATAAGCGTGCGCAATTACAGATTGCGCAGATACGTTTGATAGTGAAAGAGCAAGATCGCGGTCTCTTGGGGAGGAGACATCGATGAAAGCGAATTCAGAAAAAACTAAGCAGAGTAAAAAAGCGACGCGCCGTGTACTGGCAGGCGTTTTGTGCGGAGCCTCCGTGTTGAGCCTGGTACTGTCGCTCGTCATGCCTCCGATCTCGCAGGCCATTGCCAATGATGCCCAGACAGTTTCTACCGAGGAAACTGTGTTGGGGGGGGGTTCCTCAAGTGAGTCTACTGATGTAGACAACACCAACAACGGGGATACCGAAAACCAGAATAGTGACGATGCCGAGAATGGCGCGAGCGAAGACGCCGTTGCCGCAGACCTGCCGTCCGACGACACGGAGGCCGAGGGTGATGCTCAGTCTGCGGATGATAGTGCTAACGGCGAGGGCGCAATCGCACTTGCTGCAGAAAATGAATCGACTTATGAAATCAGCAGAGGAGATGAACTCAGCGCGAAGCTTCCTGACAAGAAATTTCGCGATGGAAATGGCTCCGCTACTTTTAAGCTTGTTAACGATATTGAATACAGCGGTGAGATTAGGCTTGAACAAACTGACGATAACCCTATCAATATCACCCTTGACCTAAACGGTCATAAGATTAAGTGCTTGAACACCGACAAGCCGTTATTTGATATTGCTAACGGCGCAACACTTACAATTAAGGATTCCGCACAGGCGAATGAGACGCTCATCGAGGGCCAGCAGCTTACTGATCAGGGGCAGTACCTGAATCCCGATAATTATGGCAAGAAAGCCGAGCTAAATTACGTTGATGGCATTCCGTCTAATCTTACCTACTACGTGACCAAATCGACCCCAAGTGGTACAGGGACAACCGAGACGCTTGTCAAACATGACGTTGATATTAAAGGCGCCATCGTGGCGTGCAGCGGCAACGCAAATCTAAGGCTCATCAATCTGTATAACAACAACGGCAAGGGCTCGTTTAACCTTGTGAGCGGCGTGATCACGCAAAAGAAAGGCGGCAGGGTTAGCAGCTTGGTCTATGCCGAGAACGGCTCTACCGTCAACATGAGCGGCGGCTATGTTTGTGGCGCTTCTAGCTCGGGCGCGGGCATTATGGTGTCCAACGAGAAAGGTAGTGCCTCGACCCTTAATGTGGCCGGTGGCGTAATTGCCGGCAATAGTGCTCCTAGTGGCGGCGGTGTGTATGCTAAAGGCTCCACGGTCACCATAACTAATGGCGTAATCTCCGGCAACAGCACGCTTGATTCTGCTGGCTTTGGTGGCGGCATCATGGCCGAATATGGCGGCAGCGTTACTGTTTCCGGCGGTTACATTACGAACAATAAATATGCCAATTTCTGTGGCCATGATGGTTATGGCGATCATGGCGGCGCTGGACTTGCCGCTAGAAACGGTACTCATGTCACCATTTCGGGCGGCCAGATCACGGGCAACTATTCTGAGGAAGCAGGCGGCGGCGTTTATGTCACGGATGTCGACCGTAATGAGCAATCCCGTACGGGTATGGCGTGGCTGAAAATCACGGGAGGAATTATTGCCTCTAACGTGAGCTACCGATCTGAAGGTGCTGGCATTCGAGTGGGCCAGATGGTTGACGCGATGATAAATGGGTCGTCAAACGATAGCCCAGTCTACATCACTAATAACTCTTGCATGTCTCGCTTTGACTGGGGCGGAGGCGGTATCTTTGTCCAGGGAAACTCGGATTTGGGCAAGGAGAAGACTGCTGGTAGGCTATTCATATATAACTCGTACATTAGCGCCAATACCGCTGGCGGCTATGGCGGTGGCGTTGCAGCCTGCCCTACGGGCAAGACGTTGGTAACGAACACTGAGGGCACAGCAATCTTTGGCAATTCGTCTGCCAAAGATCAGCAGGACGCAAAAGCTGATTATAATTCTGAAACGAATAGCGGTAACGAAGGCACCCCTCACCTATCCGCTGGTGGCTACGAAGGCCTTGAACACAAAAAGAACCAGGATGCTGACGCCTACAATGCCAAAGAGTTTCGCGAAAACGGCCACGCGGACTTCTTCCTTGCGGCGGAGGATCATAAGACCCCGATCGCGGCGGTGATTGGCAAAATGCTTGGCGGCGGTGACGCCAAATACAAGGGAAGTAAAGAGCTTACGCAAGCCATTACTATCCCCGCTAACGGTGGCGTGCAGGTATATAAAAGCATCGGCCTGAGCTCGGGTGTTACAGCTCAAGACGAAGCCGCGATCAATGCGCAAAAAGTTGCGACAACGTTCATCACCGGCAACTATTCCTGGGACCATGGCGGCGGCATCATGTCGAACGGCGACCTGTACATGGGCGTGCCTGAGGACACGTATGTCTATCCGAGCCTCAAGCTCAAGGCGACCAAGGTACTACGTAATTCGCAGACAAATGTGAACGAGGGGCTCGAAGAGAATCAGTTTACCTTTAGGGTCTACCGCAAGGACTCAACCGACCCTTTGGCTAGCGCGACATTCAATCGTAACGTTTGCACCGAGGTTGGAACTGCAAAAAATGATGCAAGCGGCAATATCACGTTTGACCTTGGTGAACAGTTCGCAACGGGTGGCACGGGTAACGAAATCACATACTACTTGGTCGAAGATGCCGGCGATGATCCTGACATCACGTGCGACTCCAGTGTGTATGAGATTGTGGTACGGACCCAGGATAAGCCGACCAAGCTCATGACTGTTCCGAGTAAAAATAATCCGAACGAAGAGAAGGAACTTCTCATCCATAACTACACGATTACAGACGTCAACGGGACCAAGTACGAACTCGATAAGTCTGGGAAGTGGATTAACAAAAAAACGTGGAGTGTCGCGAAGAATGTCGACGGCTATTATCAAATTATCTGTGAGGACGGTTCGGCGACTTTCACTAACGTATGTACCGCGTACGACTCGACTGGCGTTTGGATTCCTAAGGCGACCAAGGTCGTTAAGGGTGGCGAGATGAAGGAGTTCACGCTCGAGTTTGCGGATAACGAGAACTTCGATAGTCCCAAGACGGTTATGACCGACCCCGACGGCGAGATTATCACCACTGCCGACGGCGGCAAGTCCCAGACCCTGAGCTTCGACAAGATCGAGTACAAACTCGATCAACTCAACAAACTTCCGGCTGACTCCACTGGCCGCGGTGCAAGCAAGACCTTTACTTATTACGTCCGCGAACAGCAGCCGAACACGCCGTTTGCGCACTATAAGTACGACAAGTCGGTCTATCAGATTACGGTCAATGCAGTTGATAACACTGACCACAAGATCAACGTCACTGCGACCTACAAGCAGATTCGGGATCGTGACGGCAATGAAGTGACCACCGACACGGACCACAAACTCACCGACGACTTCACCCCCACCTTCACTAACACCTACTCCACCTCTTTGCCCCTTTCTGGTATGTCGGGCGTCACTCTGACGTACCTTGCCGGCGCGGCGGTGCTTTGCGCTGCTGCGGCCTGGATGCACATTCGTCGAAAGGCGAATGCGAAGGGAGGTGAGCGTCGTGAATAAGAAAGTTTGCTCCTTCCCGATCTTGTTTGCGCTGCTTGCCCTCCTGATCGGCACCTGCGCGGTTGTGTTCCCCGCTTCCGCGCAGGCCGCGCCGACCTCGACCGGTTCCATCACGGTGAGCGGTACCGTGGCGAGCAGCTACAACGCCTACCAGATCTTTAGCGCCAACGTCGTCGACGGCGACAACGACGCCAAGATCGCCACCGACCTCGCCTGGGCAAGCGACGCCGCGCGCGACGCCGTCCTGCCCGTGCTGCACAGCGCCGGCATGTCCAATTCCCAGACCACCGCGCAGGAAGCTGCTGAGTGGCTCAACACCGATTCCCACCTTACGAGCGCGCTGAGCGCACAGCTCGCTCGTTCCCTCCAGAGCTCTGGCGCCGAGCCCGTGGCCCTTAACGCGGGCACGACGGCCGAGCTGCCCTGCGGCTACTGGCTCATCGTCGCCGACGACGCTATCGCCCAGGGCGAGGCCGGCACCGCGCCGATCATGGCCCTGGTGGGCGGCAGCGCCGTCACCGTCAAGCCCAAGGCCGCGACCCCCAAGGTGGCCAAGCACGTGCTGGAGGACAGCACCGCCGCCTGGCAGAAGGCCGCCGACGCCACGGTTGCCGACGACCTGTACTGGCGTCTCTCGGCCACGGTCCCGGCGGGTCTTACCGCCTACGACACCTATACGGTGCGGTTCGTCGACACCATGAGCGCGGGGCTCGACCCCTCCAAGGTGGTCGCGAGCATGCGCGTGTACGTGGCGGCGGGCGCGGACGGCGGCTTCGGCGCCGTCTCGGCCGGCAAGGACGGGCGCGCCGGCACCGAGCCCGCCAAGGGCTGGAAAGACATCACGGCCCAGTGCGTCACCAAGGTGGCCGCGGACGGAACCTTCACCGTGCGCACCGGAGACCTGATCGCCGCGCTCGGCGGGGCCGACGCCTTCACCGCGGGCGCCCGCGTGGTCGCCGTGTACGACGCGCCGCTCGCCAGCGGCTGCAACCACGGTATCGCGAAGGGCAACCCCAACGAGGTCTACCTGCGCTACCCGCGTTCTCCCTTTGCCGACCAGTCCGGCGACGCCGGCTTCACCCGCACGCCGAGCGATGACGCGACGGCCTACACCTGGGATCTCGCGCTCACCAAGCGCGGCAGCGACGGTGACAAGCCGCTGCCCGGGGCGGTTCTGAGCATCACCGACGACCGCGGTCGCACGCTGGCGGCCGATGGCACGTGGGATGCGGAGGGCAAGGCAACCGTCACCACGGGCGAGGACGGCCGCGTGACCGTCTCGGGCGTGGACTCGGGCAAGCTGGAGGTCCGCGAGCTCAAGGCGCCCAAGGGCTACACCGCCTTTGAGGGCGCGCGCTCCGTGACGGTCAAGGCCGAGGGCCTGGACGTCGACCAGGTGGCCGCCGCCAAGCCCAAGCTCTCCATCACCGCCGAGTCGCCCCTGCGCGCCGACAGCGCGGACGGGTCGACGGGCAGCCTGGAGGCGTCGCTCATCAACACGCCCACCGGCACGCCCCCTAGCACTATCACCGGAGGCTTCATGCCCTCGACAGGCGATATGGCAATGTACGCCGCGGCCGCCGCAGCGGTCGCCGGAGCCGCACTCCTCGTGGTCGCGCTCCTGGTCAAGCGGGGAGGTGGCAACCATGCAGAGTAGCCAATGGCCCCACAGAGAGCGGGGCGAGACATAACCAAGCAAATGCTTAGACACAGACAGATGGTTTTAGATCAAATGGACTTCAAGCAGAAAGCAGAGGAAAAGAAGATGAGTATGAGCAAGAACATCGCCCGCCTGGCAGTAACGGCCGGTCTTACCGCAGCGTTGAGCTTTGGTGGCGTCATGGCACCGGTGACCATGGCGTTTGCTGAGGATGCGGCTACCACGACCAACAGCATCACCATCAATAAGAACAATACGAATGGCGATGTGAAGTACAAGGCTTATCAGATCTTTGAGGCCGATGTCGTGGATGAGGACGGAAAGACGGATAAGGTCGTTTCGAATGTTAATTGGGCATTTAATGACACTGATACCCAGGATGCCATCATCAAAGCTATCAATACCAATACGCCCGGTGCGCTGAAGACTGGTGCCAGTGCACAGGATGTTGCCGATTGGCTGGCTGCCAACATTTCCGGGAACACAAGTACAACGGTTCTCAAAGACACCGACTTGCTCAATACGCTTGCTGGACTGGTTGCGAAGAAGGTCAATCCGACCACTCCGAAGGACGCTACGGATGCTTCGTTTGCAGCAGGCACCAAGGTTTCTTTCGCCAAATCCGGTTATTACCTGTTTCTGACTGATGCGAACACTTTGGCTCCGGATGGGGCTGCCAGCAGCAAGAATACTGCCACTTCTCCGATTTATGCCGTTGTGGGCGCCGGCGATGTGGTGGTTACCGAGAAAACCAGCATTCCTACCGTTGAGAAGGATGTCCTCGAGGGCGGGAAATGGGGAAAGGTAAGCGACTCGTATATTGGCGAGGAGGTCGAATATAAACTGACTGGCCACGTTGCTAGTAACATCGCTACGTTCAATAAGTATGAGTATGTATTTCAGGACACATTGAGCAAGGGCCTTGAGGTCGTGAAGAACTCAAGCGGCACGCCGAAGGACCTACGCGTCTGTATTGTCGATAGCAAGACCAATGCTGAGAAGGAGGTTGTACTCGACGCTACCCATGGTTACCAGGTGACTGCGACTCCCGGTACAACCGCCGGAACTGAGCTCCTTAAGGTTTCTTTTGATAACCTTAAGGCAGTTCAGGATGCTAATGGGAGACCGATCAGCGTAAATGCGGACTCCAAGGTGGTCGTAACCTACAAGGCCAAGCTCAATTGCGAAGTCGAATACAAGGCCGACGGCGCCACCAATGAGGTCAAGCTTGTCTATTCCAACGATCCCATGTCTACCGGCACTGGCACATCGGTGCCGACGAAAGTCACCGACCATGTCTTCCGCCTGGATGTGACCAAGGTCGATAAGGATGATCAGAGCCATAAGCTCGAGGCTACCTTCCAAGTCAAGATGACCTATGAGGGAAATAAAAAGCTTACGCAGGAGAAATGGTTGACCCAAGATGGCGGTCTTACCGAAGAAGGGGCAAACGCAGGAAAATTCAAGACCGACAAGGATAGTGAGATTTATATCCCAGGCCTTGTTGCAGGAACGTATGAGATCACCGAGTGCGATACACCTGCCGGCTACAACACTCTTGCTCCGTTTACCATCACAGTGGCTCCGGAGTACAAAGATGACGGCAGCCTGAAGAATCTCAACGTAACGTCCAGCAATACCGAAATGGTTACTTCCAGTCCTACAAACGACGCGACCATTCCCGTCACCATCCAGAACAAGAAGGGCTCCGGCCTTCCCCTCACCGGTCTTAACGGCGTGACCTTCACTTGGATCGCTGGTGGCGCGGTGCTGTGCATCGGCGTGGCACACCTCATCCGCAGCCGTAAGCAGGCTGAGGAGTCCGAGCACGAGTAACGCTCGCTCACCCATCACTTTGGCAGGTGGGATGTGATGGCCATGAGACTTGCGGACACTTTTCTCGTCCATCTACGCTCTTGCTTTGTCATTCTCTTTTCGGGGCAAACTCCGCACTGGAGTTTGCCCCGTTTTTTTGGGACAACGCAGCCAGGCTCCATTGCTCGATGGATCAAGCGTATGAATATCGAACAGATGTTTGCAATTATTGCGTTTACCAGCTGCGGGTGCATACGCTCGCAGTAAAATGGCCTTGCGACGCATCCCGTGCGCGGGCGGCCGACGACTCGATCGGAGGTCCCCAAATGCTGAAATTCCTTAACGCGCTCGCCGCCCTCGCGGCGGTGGGCACGTTCGTCATCGCGTTTCTTGACTCGTATGAGGTTCGGTTTAAGGTCCGTAGGCGCACGCGCGGTGCGGACGGTAGAAGGCATTTGCGCCGCAACAAGCGCAAATAAGAATGCCCGGGGGTCGGATCCCGGGCATTTAACAAAAGCTGAAAACTAGGCCGCCCGCGCTCTCGTACACTTACGCGGGATGCGTCGTTTTCTATTGACATTGTATCCCGAATCGCCCCGCCGATCCGGGACATTCTGAAAACTCAAATGCGGGCTTATGCACGAAAGGAATCTCGTCAATTCCGAAAATTATGTATAATTCCAATATAAACTGGAATCAAACGAAAATGATGGAAATGAACGAAGCGCTAATCTACTTACAAGAAGCACTAGGCCTCTCCGCCAAGGCCAAAACTTGGCCTGGATCCACACGCTTGCCGCTGCATCTGCGGGCGGTTGAGGTCCGCGCTGTTGACGCAAACGGTTTTTCGTTTTTGCTTGCAAGTTTGCCTGCTGGCGTCGGGCTTCCCGAGGCTAAGAGAGTCTATAGTCAGCTAGCCTTACGCGCGGAGACTCCTGTTGTCGTTTCGTTTCCTGATGCCGATGCACGTCAGCGCAAAGCATTGATCGCACAAGGGATTCCCTTTGTCTGCCCAGGTAGACAGGCTTTTCTTCCATTTATGGGCACAGCCTGCACGGAGAGGGGCGGTGCCCGGTTTCGCAATCGCGCGACCAAGATGTCACCCAACGCACAGGCTGCCGCAATCTGGGGAGTAGCCCAGGAGCCATATCGTCCCTATGACCTTTGTCGTGCGCTTGGGATTTCGGCAAGCCGCGCGAGTGAGGCCATAACCGAGCTTGTTGACAGGGGGCTCGCGAGGCGCGAGCGTCGCGAGCGACGTGTCGTCGTGTTCCCTGTTGCTGTTGATCTTTTGCTCAGTGAGCACATGGCAGAGCTCTCCTCGCCTGTCTCGAAGGTCTTTTTTGCAAGGAAGACGCCGCAGATCGACTGTCTTGTTGACGCCGGGGAGACGGCGCTCGCCGCGCGTTCGATGCTCGCTGCGCCGGGCATGGAACAAAAGGCCGTCTTAAGAAGTGCATGGCGTCAACTGAGCGACCTCGAAGTCGCAGACGGGGAGTTGCCGGATAACGAGACGGCGATGATCCAAGTGTGGCGCTATGCGCCCGTGTTTGCCGACTCCTCCCGTGTCGACAACATTTCGCTTGCGCTATCTTTGGCGGCAATTGACGATGAGCGAATTCAGCTCGAAGTCGATCGAATGTTTGAAAGGGAATATCCATGGCAAGAAGCGCTGTAGAAGGCCTCCAAGATTTTCAGCAGCATATGCAAGAAGCTGCAGGATCGTATGCCCTTATCGGCGGCACGGCATGCGACATTTTGCTCGCGGAGGCGGGACTTCCGTTTAGGGCGACTCACGATTTTGATGTGGTAATTGTCGCCGATGACCGGTTGCCTCAGACGGCAGAAGCCATATGGACTTTGGTGCGTGATGGCGGTTACCGCTGCGGCTGGGGCGAAGGCAAAGGCTCATGTTTTTATCGGTTCACAGAGCCTAAGAGGCCGGGTTACCCCCATATGATCGAACTCTTCGCGAAGTGCCCCGACTTTCTAAAGGGTCGTGAGGGGATTGATGTGGCGCCAATTCACGTTGATGAAAACATAAGCAGTCTTTCGGCAATTTTGTTGGACGATGCTTACTACAGCTTGTTCCTTCAGGGAATTCGGACCGTAGGCGGCGTTTCGGTCCTGGGTACGGAATACATTGTCCCGTTCAAAGCGAAGGCGTATCTCGACCTAAAAGCTAGAAGGGAAGCGGGGGAGAACGTTGATTCGAAGAAGGTAAAAAAGCATAAACGCGATGCGCTGAGGCTTGCTCAGCTGCTTGGCGAGTCGGAAGGTGTCGACCTGCGCGGAGAACTGAAGGACGATATGATTGCGTTTGTTAAAGATTGTGAGGTGGGCGACGTCAATCTGAAACAGATCGGGGTTGCGGGCGCAACGATGGCGCAGTTGCTTGAGACGATGAAAGCAACATATGGCTTGATTGGTTGAGTGTGGTTACGTGGCCCGGACGGTGCAGTCTAGCTGCGTTGTCCGGCGTGAAAGCTTGCTAATCGGCTATTATTTGTTTAGACAACCTGAGCTGTAAAGGAGTGACCGGCGATGGTGCAGGGCGCCAAACATATGAAGAGCAATAACGCCGCGGCCAACGGTGGCTCAAGCCCGCAGCCCAAACCTCAACCAAAGCCCAAGCGTCGCCGCAAGCGGCTGCCGCGCTGGGCCGACCGGCTCATCACCATCGTCATCATCCTTATTGGCGTGGGCCTTATGACCTGGCCGTGGATCTTGGACCGGCTCGAGGCCTCGGGCGTGTTCAACCAGATCAGCACGGTGTCCAGCACCGTGGACGCGCTGTCTGCCGAGGAGCGCGAGCGCATCCTGCTCCAGGCGCGCTCCTTTAACGAGCAGCTGGCGGGCGAGGCCACCGAGCTTCCCGCCGACCAGATCGAGCCCTACGCTCAGCAGCTCATCTTTGACCGCGATCCCATGATGAGCTGGGTCGAGATCCCCTCCATCGACGTGAGCATGCCCATTTACCACGGCACGAGCGAAGAAGTCCTTATGGCGGGCGTCGGCCACCTGGAGGGCACGAGCCTGCCGGTGGGCGGCACCTCGACGCATTGCGTGCTCACCGCGCACTCGGGCATGCGCAACCTGAGCATGTTCGACGACATCCACTCGCTGGAGCCCGGCGACCTGGTGCTGCTGCACACCATGAACAAGACGCTCGCCTACAAGATGGTGGACTCCGAGGTGGTGCTGCCCGAGGAGATGGAGTCACTGACCATCGAGCCCGGCGCCGACAAGGTGACGCTCGTCACCTGCACGCCCTATGGCGTGAACGACCATCGCCTGTTGGTGCATTGCGTGCGCACCAAGTACAACAAGAAGGACGTCGACAAGCAAAAGTCGCTGGCCGGCCGCCACTGGGGCAAGCGCGAGTTTGCCGTGCTCATCGTGGTCGTGGCCATTGTGCTGTTGCTGCTGGACATCGTGATCCACGCGGTCCGCAAGCGCCGCAAGGCCAAGGCCTCGGCATAAGACATCGTTCAGAACCACCACAAAGGGGACAGGCACCTTTGTGGTGGTTGGGACTTCCAAACCATCACAACATTCGATGAAAATCGCGATTTTGACGATAAGCGTCGAATGTTGTGATGGTTTTCGTTGTGGACGAGACGGTTTTCGCTATGGACGGTGCGGTTTCGTTGCAGAACCGCCAGCCTGCCGCCTGCCAACCGCCGCCCTCGTTACGTTTTCGCTGCATTTGGGTAAAGCACCTGCTCCAAGCGGCGTTGCCTTGTATACTAGAGCGGTTTATCTGTTATGCGGAAGGGAGCGCCTATGGCACTCAGCGAGAAAGACGTGCGCGGCATCGCCGAGTACGCAAAGATCGCACTGACCGATGACGAGCTCACCCAGATGACGTCCTACATGAACGACGCCGTCCAGATGCTCGAGCCCGTCTTGCAATATGACCTGCCCGACGTGGAGCCCACGTTCCATCCCATCGGAAGCCTGTCCAACGTGATGGGCGACGACCTGCGCGAGCCCGAGCGCGATCTGCCGCTCGACGTTGCACTGGAAAACGCGGGTAGCGCGCGCGACCGCTACTTCCGCGTGCCGTCCATTTTGGGAGAGGGGGAGAGCGAGTAATGGCGCAAAGCTTCGATTCCCTTACCGCCGCCCAGATCGCCGCAGGCGTTGCCGCCGGCGACTTTACCGCTACCGAGGTGGCCCAGGCCTCCCTTGCCGCCATCGAGGCGCGCGAGGGTGGGGTCCAGGCATTCCTGCAGGTGTCGCCCGAGCTCGCGCTCGAGGCAGCCGCGCGCGTGGATGCCGACCGTGCCGCCGGCAAGCCACTGCCCCCGCTCGCGGGCGTGCCGCTGGCTATTAAGGACAACATGAACCTCGTGGGCACGCGCACCACCTGTGCCTCCCGCATGCTGGAGGACTACCAGAGCGTCTACACCGCCACCTGCGTCCAGCGTATGCTCGACGCCGGCTGCCTGCCCATGGGCAAGGCCAATATGGACGAGTTCGCCTTTGGCAGCTCTACCGAAAGCTCGGCCTTCCACCGTACCAATAACCCTTGGGATACCTGTCTCTTATACACATCTGACGCTGCCGA
>ENA-OZFH01000656-OZFH01000656.1-human-gut-metagenome-genome-assembly--contig:-NODE-656-length-13506-cov-11.396253_pt1 | contig 13506 bp, 10 predicted proteins | sample MGYA00245073_ERZ653619 | MGnify/ENA primary metagenome ERZ653619 (study PRJEB26926, sample SAMN06165178) | human gut metagenome | biome: ENVO:00009003; feature: ENVO:2100002; material: ENVO:00002003...
AAGAGGGAGCAAGAGGGAGAAAACCTAAGGGACAGGGAGAGGGGCTGTCAAGTCCCTTGTCCTGATCCCTTTGGTTGTCTCCCTCTTTCATATCGACAAGTGTATTAATTCGAATAGCGAAACCGAGAAGTGCTGTCTGACAAAAAGAACTATCGGTAGCTTGCTATCATAGACAAATACTAAAAGTTATAACAGAAGTACATCAAATACAAGACTTTTTATACCAACCGAGGTGCCGCAAAAACGGCACCTCAATTCTTAATATTTATCGTTTGCGTCCTCTGTAAACTCATTTTCCGAATTTACAGCCGTGTCAAAATGCGAGATTCCTATAGCATTCGTTTTCTTTTGTGCAGGAGCCTCCGTTTTGAAGTCGGCAGATATGGCTTTTATTGCCGATTCACTGTTTTTCTTCTTGTTTTCGGCTGTGCTTTCGTTTTTCTTTATCTGCGTATTTGCAACAGGCTTGCTTTCGCTTTTCTTTATCTGCGTATTCGCAACCGGCTTGCTTTCGGTTTTCTTTATCTGCGTACTTGCAACCGGATTGCTTTCGTTTTTCTTTATCGGCATACTTGCAAGCGGCTTGCTTTCAGGTGCCTTTTTATCTGTGATTATATCGGCAGGCTTGCTTGCGACAGCAGGCTTCTCGGCTTTTATTTCTTTAGCCTCCGCAGTGGTTTTCTTTATTTCCCGCTTGCTTTTTACCGGTTTTTCCTTGTCACGCTTTGGCTCGGACGGCTTTTTAGCTTCCGGGCTATCGGATTTTTCCGATTTTGCCGAAGCTGTTTTCTCGCTTTCGGCAGCCTTGCCTGCGGCTTTCACAGGTTCTTCCGCAATCGCCTTTTGGCTTAATTTGAATTTGTTTACCATACCGTCAAGGATAGTCGCCTGTGAAGATAATTCTTCTGCTGATGCGGCGCATTCTTCGCTTGTAGCGGAGTTTGTCTGTACAACGGAGGAAATCTGATCGACACCTGCTGTTATCTGAGATATAGCCGTTGCCTGTTCTTCACAGGCTGTTGAAATATCCTCAATCAGATCAGCCGTCTGTGTGGTAGTTTCAACGATAAGAGCGAGCGTTTGCGCCGTATCGTTTGCGATTGCGGTACCGTCCTCTACCGCCTTGATAGAATCTCCGATAAGCGTTGTGGTATCGCTTGCCGCCTGTGCAACCTTGCCTGCAAGATTTCTTACCTCGTCTGCAACTACGGCAAAACCCTTGCCGGCTTCTCCCGCTCTTGCCGCTTCAACGGCGGCATTGAGTGCAAGAATATTCGTCTGGAACGAAATATCGTCGATGGCTTTTATGATATTTGCTATCTGCTTTGAAGTATCGTCTATCTTGTGCATAGCCTCAAGCAGAATATTCATCTTCTCATTTCCCGAATCAACAAGCTTTGCGGCTTGTTCGGAATTCTTGGCTGCGTCGCCGGCTCTTGCGGCATTGCGGTTTACCTTTTCGGATACTTCCGCAAGCGAAGCGGAAAGTTCTTCCACAGAAGCCGCCTGCCTTGTAGCACCCTCCGAAAGATTTGCGGCGGCAGATGATACCTGCTCCGCACCGTTCGATACCTGAACGCCTGCTGTGCTGATACCGCTCATCGTCTTGTTGAGCGAGAGCATTATTCTTTCGTATGAAGCTCTCAGCTTTGCAAAATCACCAATATAAACATCGGCGGGAGAATATGTAAGATCGCCGTTTCCGAGTGCGGCGAGCATATTGTCAAGGTCTGTGATAATTGCGTTTATCTGTGTTGTTATCTGATTCGTGCTTTCGCTGAGCTGACTTATTTCATTGTCGATATTTTTGCCGAAGTCGAGCGGCTCGGCATGAAGATCTCCCTGTGAAAGCGTCACTATCCTGTCAGAGCAGAGCTTGACGGGCTTGATTACCTTCTTGACTATCGTGAGGATTACCAGTACCGATACGACAAAGCAGATAACGGCTACCGCAGTTCCTATATACAGCGACATCTTTAAGCTGTCTGTGTATTCAGACGGGGTAGCGACAACAAGACAGCTCCATCCTTCCGTATTCGCAATAGGAGCATAGGTTACATATTTATCCACGCCGTCAAGCGTAACCTCCGCAAAGCCTTTTTCGCCTTTTATGGCATTGCTTATGCAGTCCGCTATGCCCTGATATGAGCTGTCCGCCTGAGCAAGCGTCTTGTAGTTTATACGCTCTGTCAGCTTGGTTTCATCGGGATACGCAATTATCGTACCCGTCTGGTCTATCGCCATGGTATAGCCTGTTTCGCCTATTTTCGTCTGACCTATCACGGCTGAGAATGTGTTCATATCAACACACGCCATAAGTACGCTTCTGAGCGTTGTATTGTCACTGTCGAACATAGGTATCGCAACGTCCATAAGAACGTGCTTCAGATCCTTTGCGGCATAAGGCTCTCCCTGTGCTGTTTTTTTGGTTTCCACAGCTTTTTTGAAGCTCTCGTTTTCCGAGTAATCAAGCGTTTCGGAATAGAAACACTTGCCGTCTGTATTCACGATCTTTATATCGGTCAGCATAGGGTTCTTTGAAAGTATCGAGAGGCACTTAGTGGAAAGAGCACCCGTATCCGTCAGATCGTCAAATCCCGAATCATACGCAATCTGCTGCAGCTCTGCAGTGATGGAGCTAAGCTGATTGGAAACAGTATTCGAAGACATATCCGCAACCTCGGTCAGCTGATTTTTCAGCGACTCTTGTAAAAAGTTGTAGTTTATGCCTATATTCACACCGCCGACGATAAGGAGCGAGCCGCCTACCGCAAGACACATCCATTTGAATATCCTGCCTGTGAGCGATTTACGCTTTTTCTGCACCTGCTTTGCACCGTCGGAGATTTTGTCAAATTCTTTTGATATATCCTTTTTAGCTGACATTAGCCTGTCCTCCCGGATTTGTTATGTTGTATGTTATTACTAAATCATACCACATTATAAGAGTAAAGTCAAATAACTGAAGCATTTTCCACGGCAGTTTTCACAACTGCAATAAAAATCATACCGTGAAATTGTTTATTCTGCACATATTTATCGTTGCTCAGCTTGCCGCTGTTATTTTGTATGCCTGTTTATGTACTTGCTGTGCAGTTTTGAGTACATTATCTTCTGACCCGTGTAAAGTCCGTAGTAGCCCGATAAAATGTAGCTTACCGAGCAGGCGGCGGCAAAGAATATTATGCCCTCTCCGCCGAAAAGCTCAATGCTGAGTAAAAGCGAGGTTACAGGGCAGTTTACCACGCCGCAGAACAGCGAAACAAGTCCGAGTGCGGCAGTGAACTGAGGCGGCAGACCGACCAGTGTTCCGAACAGATTTCCGAATGTAGCGCCTATGAAAAATGACGGAACTATCTCTCCGCCCTTGTAGCCGCCTGCAATGGTTATCACGGTGAATAACAGCTTCAGAGCGAATGCTTCGGGGCGTGTAGTGCCGGACATAGCGTCAGCAATGATATTCATTCCCGCACCGTTATAATCCGTTCCGAATACAGCGGTAAGTATTACGATTACACAGCCGCATACGAAAATTCTGATATAGTTGTTCTTGATTTTTGCCGATAACAGCTTTGACAGCTTATGGAGCGAATAGCAGAAGACAATGCTGAGCAATGCCGTGCCTACGCCGAGTATCATCGCAAACGCTATGTTCGTAACGGAAATATCCGGTATCACTACTTTATATGTCACCGGCACTATTCCGAACAGGTGCGATATTCCAAGCGCAACCGCCGCAGAGAAAAAGCACGGCACAATAGCCGAGTAGTAAAACACTCCTACGCTGATAACCTCCATAGCGAAGAATGTTGCAGTGACAGGAGTACCGAACAGTGCCGAAAAAAGTCCGCTCATTCCGCACATTACCAGAAGATTGCCGTTGCGTTCATCCATCTTGAGAATTCTCGCTATTTCCGCCGACAGCCCTCCGCCTATCTGGAGTGCCGCACCTTCACGTCCTGCCGAACCTCCGAACAGATGAGTGATAAAGGCGGATATAAAAATAAGAGGAGCCATTCTGACCGGTATTTTTCCCTCGGTTCTGATTGAGGTGATTATTATATTGGTGCCTGGGTCGTTTTTCAGACCGCAGATACTGTAGAGGAAAACTATTACAAGACCTGCGACGGGCAGAAAGTATACCATAAATGAATGCCCTGTGCGGAATTCTGTCGCAAACTCCATGCAAAGATGGAACAGCGAGCCGATAACGCCACAGCAAATGCCCGTTATCCCCGACAGCAAAAGCCACTTGAAAAATGTTTTAAGCGTTATGTAGAGCCTTTCACTGCGGATACGCAGATGATTAAGCAGTTTGTTCATAATTATATCTGACCCTCTCTGACGGAAACTTCTGCAGATGACAACGTGTGCATATTCCCGTTTTCATCTCTTACTATCAATCTTGCATTTTTATCAATGTCAACGGCGACAGCATAATATTCCGCATTTGACGATATGACCTTTATCCGCTTTCCAAGCACGACCGAGTAGCTTTTGTACTCTTCCGTCAGCTTATCTATGGACATATGTTCGCATATATCGAAGAAGTTGTTCAGTATTTCGGCGGCAAGAGCGCATTTCAGCTCGTTTCCTGCCGCTTCTTCGGAATAAAGGCTTGAGGCAATATCGGAAATTTCGGACGGGAAACCGCCTTTCGGACGGCTGATATTGATACCGAGTCCCATTACGGCATATTGCAGGCTTCCGCTTTCAAAGTCGGTGACCGCTTCAGTGAGGATACCGCAGATTTTTTTGCCGTTCAGCATTATATCGTTTATCCACTTGATACCGGCTTTTATTCCGCATACCTTTTCGATGGCTCTTACAACCGATACAGCCGCACCTGCGGTAATGAAGAACGCTTTGTCGGCTTTGAAATCGGGGCGGAGAAGCACAGACATATAAATGCCTGTGTCGGCAGGCGAGTAGAAGCTCTTTCCGTGTCTGCCTCTGCCTTCGGTCTGCTCGTTTGCGATAAGAACGGTTTTGCTTGGTGCGCCGTTTTCGGCGGATATGCGGAGCAGGGTATTTGTGGATGTGACAGTATCCTTTATCGTAATATCGGCGTCGGCGGCAGATTTTTTCAGCAGTTGCCTTATGCGCAAAATACCGTAGCGTGTGAAATCGTCCGTTTCGCCGCCCGAAAGCAGATAGCCCTTGTTTTGCGCCGCATCAATTATAAACCCGTCTGCCCTTAAAGAGTTGATGGCTTTCCAGACAGCGTTACGGCTGACGTAAAGCTGCTTTGATATTTCTTCGCCGGAAACGAATTTCCCTTTACTGCTCATAAGTATAAGCAGGACTTGTTCTTTCAATTTCATAATAATTTTTTACCTTTCGATGTCACCCTGCGGATTTTAAGGTTGACAATACGGATGTTCAAAACCGCAGAATATATCTGCGGTCAGAGGTATCAATTACAGCTTTTCGAGCATATCGGTTGTTTCGTCAAGCCAATTTCCGTCATAAAGCTCGATAAGACCCTTATCGCAGGCGGCGGCTAATTTCGGGTTGATAGGCATTCTTGCTATATTCTTTATGCCGTATTTTGCGGCAACTTCGTCTATATGACTTTCACCGAATATGCTGTGACGTGACTTGCAGTCGGGACATTCGAAATATGACATATTTTCAACTATACCGAGTACGGAAACGTCCATCATTTCAGCCATTTTAACAGCCTTGCCGACAATCATCGAAACCAGCTCCTGAGGAGAGGTTACAACAATAATTCCGTCAACGGGAAGTGACTGGAACACGGTAAGCGGTACATCGCCCGTTCCGGGAGGCATATCAACAAACATATAATCAACATCGTTCCAGATTACGTCTGTCCAGAACTGCTTTACGGTATTTGCGATAACAGGACCTCTCCATACAACAGGGTCGGTTTCATCGGGCAGAAGCAGGTTAACAGACATGACCTCAATGCCGGTCTTTGTCATAACGGGGTAGATGCCGTTGTTGTCGCCGGTAGCTTTTCCGTGAAGACCGAACGCCTTCGGGATAGACGGACCTGTTATATCTGCGTCAAGAACTGCCGTCTTGAAGCCTTTTCTCTGCATAGCTACGGCAAGGAGAGATGTGACCATAGACTTACCTACGCCGCCCTTACCGCTGACAATTCCTATAACCTTCTTTATATGTGACAGCTCGTGGGGCTTTTCAAGAAAGCTCTGAGGTGCCGTTCTTTCACCGCAGTGCTGTGAACATGAACTGCAATCGTGAGTACATTCGCTCATAAAATCGTTTCCTTTCAATCGGCGAAAGCCGTTTATTCTGCGCTTTATCCGGCTTTATTTGTTATTTGATAGTATACCACTATCGCATTCAAAAATCAAGGCGGATATCAAGGCAAAACCGCACAATTAACGGCTGTCGCCTTTGCCGCACGCTAAGCTTGCATATTTTCCGCCATCTTGCACAAATTTCGCTTGACAGGCGTCAGCCTGCCCGCACTCAATTTATACAATCTGACGAAAAATCTACTAAGCAATCGCACGACAATAATTATGCGGTATTGCCTTAAAAGAGTAAATCAGTCCGTTTTTGAACAAAACAAAACCGCCGGAACGGTCCGGCGGTTCAGATCGCTTTAAATTAATCGTGGTGGCAACCGCAGTCGCATTCCTCGTCCTCTAAGCAGCTGAGATCAAATTCAAGATTTTCTCCGCAGTTAGGGCAGGGAATCTCACCCGACTGAATAACGTCGAAATCAACTGTGATAGTGTTTCCGCAGTTAGGGCAGGTTACTTCGTACATATCATCGTCGTAATCGTCCTCATCGCAGCATTCGTCACAATCACAATCATCGTAATCGTCTTCTTCATCACCGTAAACGACATCTTCAAGGCAGTCAACGCTTTCTTCCATATCGGTCATAACGTCTGCAACATCGTTCAGTTCTTCGTCAATATCGCCCAGTGTCAGTGCAATATCGTCAAGAACGTCAACGATAGCTGCAAGCACTTTGCCTTCCTTAGTTGAATCATCAACACCCAGACCTTCTGCAAGTCCCTTGATGTATGATACCTTTTCTGCAACTGTCATAGTAAAAATCCTCCTTTTACTGTCTGCAATTACTTCAAGCAACCGTTATATGATTACTTGTTTGTTACACGCTCCATATATTCGCCTGTTCTTGTATCGATACGGATTATATCTCCGATCTCAACGAACAGAGGAACACGGATTTCAGCGCCTGTTTCAAGAGTAGCGGGCTTAGTTACGTTTGTAGCTGTATCGCCTCTGAAGCCGGGGGCTGTATCTGTGATTTCAAGCTCTACAAAGTTGGGAGGCTCTACACCGAAAACCTTGCCCTTATATGAAAGAACTTTACATACCATATTTTCCTTTACGAACTTGAAGTTGTCCGAAAGCTCTGCCTTGTTTATCGGCACGTCCTCGTATGTCTCTGAATCCATGAAGTGATAGAGATCGCCGTCATTATAGGTGTACTCCATGTCTTTTCTTTCAACATAAGCTGTGGGGAACTTAGCTGTGGGGTTGTAGGACTTTTCAACTACCGAGCCGGTAATTACGTTTCTGATCTTGGTTCTGACGAAAGCGGCACCTTTACCGGGCTTTACGTGCTGGAACTCAATGATCTGCATTACGTTGCCGTCCTCTTCAAAGGTCATACCGTTTCTGAAATCGCCTGCTGTGATCATATTTTAAAATACCTCCGTATATTTTATCGGGTTTATGCGGAAAAATACCGCCGCTGAAAGCCGTTTTTGTTTTTTATCTCTCAGCCCCATATTCTATCTATTATATTTTACATTATTCCCGCCATAATTGCAATACCTTTTTGAAACCTTTTTTAAATTTTTTTGCTTTTCGCTTTTGCTTCAGTTCTTAATTACGGTTTTATACTTTTTAAAATAGATTATCCCTTACGGCATACAACCGATTTTTATTTAAATTTACTTTATTTACGGCTAAATAGCCGTGTAACAATGTTACAATAGGTAAATATGTGGAAAATGTTGTGTGCAGTTTGAGCAAAACTAACAAAAAATTGAATTTGCTTTGTTAACATTGCCTATTGATTATAAAATCGTTTTCATTTATAATTGAGATAGCAAATAAAGATATTTGCGAAATCGCAAAACGAAATTAACGGAGGACATTAAAATGAAGTTAAGAAAAATTATGGCAGGTATTGTTGCTACATCAGTAGCAGGTACAATGGCTGTTGCAGCATCAGCACAGTATGATGCATTCGTTATGTACGCATCAGGCAACTGGTATCCCGCACTTATTGCCGATGCCAGCGGTCATTTTGAGGACCCTAATTCAGGCGCAGTCACAGAGTGGACATCAGGCACTGCAGAAGTTACTAAGGACGGTACATACACAGTATCTCTCTCTAACATCAAGGGTACCGGTGTTGATGAAGAAACAGGCGAAGAAACACTGCTTCCTGCAGCGTGCGAAGGCGCTGCAGTATTCAACGTTGATATCCCTGACCTCGCTACAACTTTAGGCATCGGCGGAAACAGCGAAGGCTTTGATGCGAATATGACACCTGCTGAAAAGATGGCATTTGCTAAGTCTAAGGGCGTTAACGTAACCGACGTTAAGATCTCAGTGGTTACGGACGGCGAAACAACAGAAGTTGCTGTTGATTCAAGCAAGATCCTCTTCGGTGATATCGAAAATAACGGCAAGCTCCGTATCGAGCTTTACAACCAGTTCGGTGACACATCGAAGGATGCTCCTTTAAATACTTCGGACATCTTCTTCAATGATAGCCTGAATGTTACATTCACAATCACAGGTATCGACGCTATCACGGGTGGAAACATTAAGCCCGCTCCTACACCTGCTCCCGCTGACACAACAGCTCCCGCTGACACAACAGCTCCCGCTGATACAACAGCTCCCACAACAGGCGATTCTACAAAGCCCAACACAAACACAGGTGTTGAAGGCGTTGCAGCAGTTGCAGGCGTTGCACTTCTCGCAGCCGGCGCTGTAGTAGTTGCTAAGAAGAGAAAGTAATTTCTGTTCACGGTAAATTACATTAATATGTAGCAAAAGCCCACGCATTTCGGTGCGTGGGCTTTTTGTGCGTAAAAGCACCGTAAAGCCGGATTTCGCAGGCAGAAAAAACAGAGCATATCGGTTATCCGTTCCGATATGCTCTGTACTGCTTAAAATGTCCGATATAATTGCTTACGGCAACATATTCCTGTGCTTAGTTCTGTGGCATTATGACTTTAACCGCAGAGATTACGGCAACAGCTTACTGTGCGCTGATAACCATCTTGTATCTTGCGAATTTTTTGCCTTCGAGTATCTGTATACCCTTCTTTTCCTTGAAAATTCCGCTGTCATCATCATAATCGTCACTGCCGCACCACGGCTCAATGCAGATGAATCCTGCACGTTTTCCCGCAGGTGTCCACAGCCCGAGCGTTTCGAAGCCCTCAAATGCTATGCAGGCAAGCGTCTTTTTGCCCTGAACGAGCTTTACGGCTCTTGACTTTATGTTATCAAAATATACCACATCGTTATCAAACATATCGTAGCTCAGCGGCAGCTTTGACGAGCCGTCAAGACGCTGTATGCGTTCCTTGCTTCTGAACAGCCTTGTATCAAGATCCATAACCGGAGTTGACGCTTTCTCACGCTTTTCAAATACCAGCGTGCAGTTGTCAAGATCATCGCAGGCTATGGCAGGATGCGCTCCGATGCAGAACGGTATGCTGTGAAACCCGGGGTTGAAAACGCTGTAGCAGATTTCTATCCTGTCGTCAAACAGATTGTACTGTAAGCTAAGCTCAACGCTATAAGGATAGCCGTTTTTTACGGGTGCGTACTTGTACTGCAGAATGAGCGAGTTGCTGTTTTTTCTTACTGTTGTAAATGTATTGTCACGGGCGAATCCATGCTTTGTAAGAGAGATTTCCTTCCCGTCAATTATGGTCTTGTTGTTTTTTACATTTCCTATCGCAGGAAAAAGCACGGGTGAAGTCTTTCCCCAGAAAGCAGGGTCGCCGCACCACATTATCTCTCTGCCGCCTATTACAAGCGACTTAAGCTCTGCGCCCTCCGAGGCTATTACGGCTTTGGCGTTTTTTGTTGTCAGCTCAGTTGTCATTTAAGTACCTCGTCTTTTACTGCTCGTAAGCTGTCAGCTTATCATTTTCGATCGTCAGTTTCGGATTGTTGAACTTCCAGCTTTTGATAAATTCGGGTATTTTCTTTGTCGTACCCTTAAAATCGGGTAATTCGCTCAGTGTGATAACCTTTTCGCTTGAATATACGCTCTTGAGGAATTCCTCAGACATACGTTCCGTATTTACCGACGGAGTGCCGCCAAGCTGTGTTATAACAGCTCCCGAGCCGTTTGAGGCGCATACGAATTCCTTGCACCACGGAGCGTAATAAAGCCATTTTACTTTGCTGTCAGCCTTGAACACTTCTTCGGGGTCAGGTATGTATCCTACCTCAGACAGAGCGGACATTTTTCCTATGTCATCGGTGTACTTGGAAAGCGTGTTGTATGAAGCAATCTGCGCCGAGTGATCTTCTGAGGACGGGTATACGTCCATACCGCCTATATCATATGTGTTAGCGTTGACCGTTGCTTTTTTCGACTGACCGTTCCATACCCAGATAAGATTTGTCAGCTTGTGGTAATTCTCAAGGCGGTCATATAATATGTACCATAGCTTCTGATAAAGCTGTTTATCATAGGTATCCCTGTCCTTAACACCCCACCAGAACCAAGCGCCGCTTGCCTCGTGCAGAGGTCGCCATATAACAGGAACGCCGGCTGTTTCAAGGCGCTGTAAATAAAGTGCAATAGTATCAATATCCTTGATTATTACCTTATATTCATCGGTGCCGGGAGTTACGGCTTTTTCAAGGCTGAAGTCCCGTATCTCATCGCTGTAGAATGCTGTGCCTTTGACGCTTTTGTCGCTCATATCAACGGGAACCTTCCAGTGCCAGCAGAAAGCAACTATGCCGTTCTGCTCGTTGTGCCACTTTATCGCTTCTTCAATCTGTGTGTAATCGGGCGTGTCCGTACCCTGAGCGTAAAGGAAGTCAAAGCCCATGATAGCAGGCATATCGCCTGTTGTATTGTAGTACATTATATTCTCGAACTGGCTTGCGTCGGAATACTGCTGACCTGCGATAATCTGCTTTCCGTAGACGCTCTTAAGGTAGTTGAAAAGCTCCAGTGTTTCCTCGTTTGTGTTCTCGGATACAGGCTTAGAGCCGTCCGGTGTCTTTGCTTCGAGCTTCTTGATAAGTGCGTCAACATCGGTTTCGTACTTTAACGCAACATCCATATCTATGTTGCCGTCAGCGTCGACAGCAATGGGATTTGAGCGGAGCTTCTGCTCTGTATTTCCGTCGTCGGTTGCAGACGAGGTAGTATTGCCGGAATTATCCCCGTTTCCTGATGCGGTGCTGTCATTGCAGGCTGTCACTGACAGTATCATTGACACGGCTAAAATTGCCGCAAGCGTTCTTTTCATTGAAAAAATCCTTTCATTTTAGCTAAATTTAATCTTGATTATGGCGGAATTTAATCCGCATAAGCTAATTATAACAAATCCACAAGTAAAATTCAATAGAAAAAGGAAAATGTGTTGAAATTTTGTCTGCATAAAGCCGGAATATTTGTAAATCATGTCAAGGAAGCTTACCGTTCTTGTATTCCTTCGGGGTAACGCCGACCGCCTCGCTGAACGCACGGCAGAAATGGCTCTGTGACGAGAAACCCAGTAATGATGCGATGTCAGCTATGGTGTGAGTGCCATCCTTAAGCATACCTTTTGCGGCATTTATACGGGAGGCATTGATGTACTCGTGGATGCCCATACCGATCTCAGCTTTGAAAAGGCGGTGCAGATGGGAGCGGTCATAGCCTGCTTCATCGGCTATCTGCTGTACGGTAAGGCGCTTTCCTGTGTTCTCGGAAATCATCTTTATAGCGGTGCGAACCGGCACTGAGAGCCGTTTCGCACGTCTTAGCCGTTGCATACGGACGGCATAATCCATTACCATTTCGTTATTAAGATCTATAACCTGTTCAATCGATGTGCATATATCCGCTCGCCTTATGTATATGTCGCTGAGAGTATATGCGGTTTCCTCAGACATACCTGCGGCTATACAGGTACGGGCGACTACGGCGGCGCAGACTACAAGGTGATAAATCTGATTGCGGAGTGGATCGTCCGAAAGCTGACCTTTTCCACTTTCAATATCAGCGTCATATTTTAACTTAGCTTCTAATAACTGGTTAATATCACCTGATGCAATAAGAGCGAATACCGAGTTTTCATTTTCGATAGGCTCGTGGTAAAATTCCTGAGCCTGCTGTACATAGAGCAGTTTTTCGGGTTCGGTATTTTCATTTTTTTCATCTTCATCAGTGATGCGACAGGTTGTAGTTTTATGCTGATTGTAAACGTTATTTTCGGTGTTTGCAGTGGTTTTCGGAGCATTTTTTGCCATAATATTCCTCCTTAATCTTTAAATCGGTCTTTTTATCATTATACAACAAAAGTGCAAAAATAGCAACATTTTTGATAAGGGTAATTTTGGGTGTTGTAAAATATATTAGAGAGATTTATTAAAGCAAATGTGTTTAAAATACGATGTATAATAATGATTATTAAACAGATAGCTAAATGAGAAAATGTTAAAATATGGTGTGGTAGTGTAACGTGATAGTTAGAATGCAATTGAATGCGTAAAGTTGTTATGTAACATTCGAGGTATACTAATTGTTTGTAGATAAGCATTTTGATATATATTTAAGCATTTATATATAATTACAAGCTACCGATAGTGCTATTTGTCGGAAAACAGCTCGCCTTTGACAAGGGATGAAAGAATGTGGTGCGGAGCAAGGGATGGTTGTACTTTTGAGATGATTGAGGGAATGGCAGTATTCGGTGCAACGGGAGGCAATCCCTCCGGTAGTCGCCCGAATTTTTTCGGGCGACAGCACCTCACCTTTGACAAGGGAGGCAAGAATGTGGTGCAGAGCGAGGGATAGTGCGGTTTTGGAAGGGTTGGTGTGGGTCGAAGGGAATTGAAATTGATAGGAGTGCTAACATAAAAGCTTCTGAGGCATTAACAATCCCCACCGTCACGGCTCGGAATAGTTTCAGAATTGTAAAGGTAGGACTATCTGAATACTGTACAGCAAGCCAAAAAATTATATCAGCCGTGCCACCTCCCCTTTTTCGAGGGGAGGCAAGGACGTGGTGCTGAGCGAGGGATTATTGTTCTTTTGCAATGGTTGTGGGGGATGGCGGTATTAGGTGCAACGGGAGGGGCAAGCAAGGCAAGGATGCCTTAGCGTGTGTGCCCAAGGGCTTTGCAAGGACGCAAAGCCAACTAAGCACACACAGACGCTCGCCCTACGAAAAGCGAGAGGGATAGTGCGGAAAATCTCATTGATGGTGGGGATGGTGTGACAATCCCTCCGGTAGTCGCCCGAATTTTTTCGGGCGACAGCACCTCACC
>ENA-OZFH01000675-OZFH01000675.1-human-gut-metagenome-genome-assembly--contig:-NODE-675-length-13302-cov-13.337359_pt1 | contig 13302 bp, 10 predicted proteins | sample MGYA00245073_ERZ653619 | MGnify/ENA primary metagenome ERZ653619 (study PRJEB26926, sample SAMN06165178) | human gut metagenome | biome: ENVO:00009003; feature: ENVO:2100002; material: ENVO:00002003...
GTGGTCGCAAAAAGTCGGTGCAGGACGCACCGACCGCAAACGACCACGATTGCAACGGACGCAAAGCCAACAGAGCGTTCATATGGCAAGGGTGATGGTGCAAAGCGAAGGATGGTTGTCCTTTTACAATGATAGTGGAAATGGCAGTATTCGGTGCAACGGGAGGGGCAAGCCCCTCGCCCTACGAAAAGCGAGTGGGATAGTGCGGATGCGAAAGCAAACAAGCATATATGGATGTTAGCGTTACGAAAAGCGAGTGGGATAGAAGTTCTATCAATTTCAATCCCCACCGTCTTGACGGCAAAAAGTATAGCAATTTTGGAAACAGTCCGGTAAATTACAAAATGAAGATTATGTAGAATAACGGTTTTGTAATGCCGTCAATCCACCTCCCCTTTTTCGAGGGGAGGCAAGGATATAGTGCTTTTCGAGGGATAGTGCGTTTTTTTGAAGAGCCATTGTTAGAGCAGTTGTACTGGTATACTCACGAAAATATTAATGCCTTGTCGGCACAGAAAATGTTTTAGCGGTGTTGGTGATATATTTCACAGTGCAGTTATAATAACAATCGGTTTTTGCGAAATGACGGTACAGCGGTTCTGCCGTCATTTTGCATAATCGGAATGTGAAATTGCAAGAAAATATTTTGCAAGTTTCATTTAAAAACTTGCAAAAATATATTGACAGCATTGCAAACCCGTGATATAATTACAACCGTAGTCAAAACGACTGCAGGCAATTAACGAAACAAAGCTGTTTCAGATGGCGGTAAATTTGAAACAAACGTTTCATTTTACTGCAAATACTCCTTGAATTTACGGTTAATTTACAAATTTCCGCAGATTTGCAGGTCGATTCATCTGTTGCCTGCTGTTTTTGTCCCCAAAAATGAAATTATCGGATTCAAAACGTCCAAAAAACGTTCAGAAACAAACAGACACCGAACAGGAGTGAGCTTATGCTGGAAAAAGAAGGTCAGGTCAGAATCCCCGCCGGCTGCGCTATCTCAGGCTTTATAAGCAGGGACGGCAACAGAATATGCGGTGACAAGATAGTAAAGTCTATATCTTATATGCACGACAGATCAAACGGTCTGGGCGGCGGATTTGCAGGATACGGAATCTATCCGGAGTACAAGGATCAGTACGCATTCCATATTTTCTACGATTCAAACGAGGCAAGGGTGGAAACCGAGCGTTTTCTTGACAAGCATTTTGACGTGGTGAACCTTTCCCGTATCCCCACGAGAAAGCACCCGAATATTACAAACGAGCCGCTGATATGGAGATATTTCGTGAATCCCCTGCCGACAAAGCTCACCGAAAGTCAGCTTGACGAAAGAGAGTTTGTCGCTCAGTGCGTTATAAACATAAACGACAAGATAAACGGTTCATACGTTTTCTCAAGCGGTAAAAATATGGGCGTATTCAAGGCGGTAGGATACCCTGAGGATGTCGGAAAGTTCTACAGACTTGAGGAATACGCAGGATATGCCTGGACAGCGCACGGCAGATACCCTACGAACACTCCGGGCTGGTGGGGCGGCGCTCATCCGTTTGCACTGCTTGATTATACCATAGTACATAACGGCGAGATTTCTTCCTACGACGCAAACAGAAGATATATTGAAATGTACGGTTACAAATGCAACCTGCTTACAGATACAGAGGTAATCACATATATAATAGACTTCCTCAACAGAAAACAGAAGCTGTGTCTTGAAGATATAGCGAAGATAATCGCCGCTCCTTTCTGGAGCGAGATAGACTCGGATAAGTACAGCGAGAGCGAAAGACAGAAGCTGAGATACTTCAGAAACGTATTCTCAAGCCTGCTGATAACAGGACCGTTCTCGATAATCCTCGGCTTTGACGGAGGCCTTATGGCACTCAACGACAGACTTAAGCTGCGTTCAATGGTTGCCGCAGAAAAGGGCGATATGGTTTACCTTGCGAGCGAGGAATGTGCGATAAGAGCCATCTGTCCCGTTGTTGACCGTATCTGGTCACCGAGAGGCGGAGAGCCTATCATCGTCAAGCTGAACGAAAAGAAGTAAGAAAGGGAGCGGTAACAGTGGCACTTAATTATTTTCAGCCTTTATTTGATGTTATAAGAGATAAGGACCGTTGCATAAAATGTCAGGCGTGTGCAAGACAGTGTTCAAACGAGGTACACAGATATGACGCAGATCTTGATATGATGATCTCGGACAGCCAGCAGTGCGTTGACTGCCAGAGATGCGTATGTATCTGTCCTACGGGCGCATTGAAGATAGTAGATAACCCCAACAAGTTCAGGAACAACTCCAACTGGAGCCAGCAGATAATGACTGAGGTCTACAAGCAGGCAGAAACGGGCGGCGTTCTTCTTTCGGCAATGGGTAACCCGAAGGAATATCCCGTTTACTGGGACAAGATACTGCTCAACGCTTCTCAGGTAACGAATCCGCCTATCGACCCTCTGCGTGAGCCTATGGAAACAAAGGTATTCCTCGGAAAGAAGCCGAAGAACGTTTCTTTCAACGAGGACGGCAGTGTAAAGACGGAAACGACACCTACGCTTGAGCTTTCGACGCCCATCATGTTCTCGGCTATGTCATACGGCTCTATCAGCCGTAATGCTCACGAGAGCCTCGCAAGAGCGGCTACGGAGCTTGGCATATTCTATAACACGGGCGAGGGCGGTCTGCACAAGGACTTCTATCAGTACGGCCCCAACACTATAGTACAGGTCGCATCGGGACGTTTCGGCGTATTCAAGGATTATCTTGAAACGGGTGCGGCAATAGAAATCAAGATGGGTCAGGGTGCAAAGCCCGGTATCGGCGGACATCTCCCCGGTGCAAAGATCCTTGAGGATGTTTCAAGAACAAGAATGATCCCTATGGGAACGGACGCTATCTCCCCTGCTCCCCACCACGATATATATTCGATAGAGGACTTACGTCAGCTTGTTCTTTCGCTGAAAGAGGCTACAGAGTACAAAAAGCCTGTCATCGTAAAGATTGCCGCAGTTCATAACGTTGCCGCTATCGCATCGGGCATTGCCCGCTCGGGTGCGGATATTATTGCAATAGACGGTTACAGAGGCGGTACGGGTGCGGCTCCCACAAGAATAAGAGATAATGTAGGTATCCCGATCGAGCTTGCACTCGCAAGCGTTGACCAGCGTCTGCGTGACGAGGGTATCAGAAACGAGGTCTCTGTAGTAGTCGCAGGCTCTATCCGTTCAAGCTCGGACGTGGTAAAGGCTATCGCACTCGGTGCGGACGCTTGTTATATCGGCACTGCCGCTCTGCTGGCGCTCGGCTGTCACCTTTGCAGAAGCTGTCAGACAGGCAAGTGCAACTGGGGTATCGCAACACAGCGTCCTGACCTTGTAAAGCGTCTTAACCCCAACATCGGTTATCAGCGTCTTGTAAATCTTGTTCATGCGTGGGATCACGAGATCAAGGAAATGATGGGCGGTATGGGTATCAACTCCGTAGAGGCTCTAAAGGGCAACAGACTTATGCTCAGAGGTATCGGCCTTAATGAAAAAGAACTTGAGATACTCGGCATACAGCACGCAGGTCAGTGATAAAGGAGAAGTAAAATGAAAAGAGTTTACGTTAACGAGGACTGGTGCCTTGCGTGCCATCTGTGCGAATATTACTGTGCCGCCGCAAACAGCGGAGCCGAAAATATGATAAAGGCTTTTGCAAACGGCAAAAAGCCGATACCGAGAATAAAGGTCGAGGAAGGCAGCGGAATAAATTTTGCCGTGCAGTGCCGTCACTGTGAAACTCCTCTTTGCGTAAAGAGCTGTATAACAGGCGCTTTATCGCAGAAGGACGGCGTTATTTCGTGTGACGAGAGCCGTTGTGTAGGCTGCTACACCTGCGTGCTTGCCTGTCCTTACGGCTGTATCGTAACAAGCGAGGATTCAAAGGTCATACAGAAATGCGACCTTTGTATGAAGAACAACAACGGAGAGCCTGCCTGTGTAAAGGGCTGTCCGAACAAGGCTATCGTCCTTGAAGAAAGATAAGGAGGAGCGAAATGAAAAAGTATGTTATCATAGGAAACTCCGCCGCCGCAATAGGTGCGGTACAGGGAATACGCTCGGTTGACAGGGACGGCAGTATAACGATAATCACGGACGAGGCATATCACACATATTCAAGACCGCTTATAAGCTACTGGCTTGAGGGCAAGGTTGCCGACGACAAGATATACTACAGAGAGCCTGATTTCTACGAGAAGAACAATGTAAAGGTCATCTTCTCGGTGCGTGCCGAGAAAATCGAAAACGGCTGTGTGGTACTTGACAACGGAGAGAAAGTACAGTATGATAAGTTATTGGTAGCAACGGGTTCAAAACCGTTTGTTCCTCCGATGAAGGACATTGATAAAGTCGAGGACAAGTTCACATTTATGACGTGGGACAGTGCAAAGGCTATCCGTGAAAAAGTCACAGCCGGCACAAAGGTACTTATAATAGGAGCAGGTCTTATCGGTCTTAAATGTGCGGAGGCACTTCATCATCTGAATGCCGATATTACTGTAGTTGACCTTGCGGACAGGATACTCCCGAGTATTCTTGATGTCCGTGCAGGCGAGATAATGCAGAAGCACATTGAGGATAAAGGAACGAAATTTATCCTCGGCACAAGCGTTGAGCAGTTCTCAAAAAACAGTGCTAAGCTGACAAACGGCGAAACGGTGGATTTTGATATTCTTGTAATAGCTGTCGGCGTAAGACCTAACACAGAGCTTGTAAGCGATGCGGGCGGCAAGGTTGAAAAGGGTATAATAACCGACCTTCACCAGCAGACAACGATTGACAACGTTTATGCCGCAGGCGACTGCACAGTAAGCCACGATTGTTCGTCAAATACCGACAGGATACTCGCACTTCTGCCTAACGCATTTATGCAGGGCGAGGTCGCAGGCAAGAATATGGCAGGCGAGGAAACGCTTTATCTGAACGCTATACCGATGAATGCCATAGGCTTCTACGGTCTGCATATCATAACAGCAGGAAGCTATGACGGAGATGAGGACATCACCGAGGACGCAGACAAGGAAATCTACAAGAAGCTGGTATTCAAGGACGGTCTGCTGAAGGGCTTCATACTTATGGGCGACGTAGCAAGAGCAGGTATCTATACCTCTATGATAAAGGAGCAGATACCGCTTACCGAGGTAGATCTTGATCTTCTCAGGGATAAGCCGCAGATGATGAGGTTCGGCAAGGCAAGACGTGAAGAAAAGCTCGCAGGCAAAAAGCACTGATGATGCCCTTAATGTCTGCAATAACGGAGGATAAGCCATGACAGTATTAAACGCTAACGAAATAGGTTATTACGACCTTAATAAAAAGATAGTCGAATGTGACGACAACGATATAACGATAACCGACGCTATGGGACAGCGTTATATCGGCTGCGGTGTTGCGGGCAAGACGATAACGGTTGAGGGAACTCCCGGAAACGCTCTGGGCGCATATCTTGACGGAAGCACTATCATAGTACACGGCAACGGTCAGGACGCTATCGGCGACACAATGAACAACGGCGAAATATTCATCCACGGAAACTGCGGTGATACGACAGGATATGCGATGCGTTCAGGCAAGATATTCGTAAAGGGCAACGCAGGCTACCGTGTAGGAATACATATGAAGGAATATCACGAATTCTATCCGAAAATAATCATCGGCGGCAAGGTCGGAGATTTTCTGGGCGAATATCAGGCAGGCGGAATAATAATCGTTCTCGGCATAGGCTGTGACGGCAAAGCGCCGATAGGCTCGTTCTGCGGAACGGGAATGCACGGCGGTCATATGTATATAAGAAGCGACGAAGCGCCTAAGGGTCTTCCCGTACAGGTTTCGTGCGAGGTCGCAGACGACAGTGACAAGGCCGATATAAGAGAATATGTCGATGAATTCGCAAAGAATTTCGGATATAACACAAACGAGCTGTTAAAGGGCAGATTCTACAAGCTGTCACCGAATACAGCAAGCCCGTACAAGCAACTTTACACGCATAACTGACAACAGACGAAAATAGATATAGATAAAGCGGCTTCGCTATCGTAATACATACGGTACGAGGGTGTTCAATACCACGAAAGAGGGTGTCGGAATGAATGTACTTATAGCAGGCAAAACAAGCGAAATCTGCGACAGCATAGCAGGACTTCTGATTGAGCTTGACTGCGACAACATCTCGACTTTCACAAGCGGTGCTATCGTAAGAGGCGTAGACATATCAAGGTTTGACAGCGTCATCATCTCCACTCCCCTTTCGGACGAATTCGGGCTTGATCTTGTCGCAGATATAGCAAAAGACGCAAAAAACGGCGTAGTGGTGCTTGCCAAGCACGAGATTGCCGACGAGGTGCAGAAAAAGATACGGTTTACCGGTGCATTCGTTCTCCCAAGACCCTTCAACAAGGCTATGCTTATACAGACAATAAAGCTTGCCGAGGTAGCTCATATCGGAATGGCAAAGCTGGAGGAGGAAAACCGCCAGCTGTCACAGCAGTTGTCCGATATGAAGATAGTAAACCGTGCAAAGTCAATGCTTATGCAGTATCTGAATCTGACGGAGGAACAGGCGCACAGGCATATTCAAAAGCAGGCAATGGATCTGAGAAAGACGCAAAGAGCCGTTGCGGAGGACATATTAAAGACGTATCAGAACACAAAGGAAGAAGAATAAACAGCGAACGCAGGGTGTATGCTCTGCGTTCTTTGATTTTCAAAGCGGTTATCTGCGGCAGACAGGGGCGACAGGCATGGGCGGCAGATACTTTGGTAAGTTCCAGTAATTCAATATTTATCCATTAAAAAATCAGCCATATATTGACATTTAGCTTTTTACGCACTTTTCACAATTTCGTTACAAAAGGCTCACAAACGGCTTTACTACGGCAAATGGCAATAAAAAGCGGATTTGTGCGGATTTTATTCGATACTGTTATATAGATAATTATATACCGATATTCCTAAAATATATTTTACAATTCCGACTCAGTGTGTTAAAATAATAACGAACAAAAGAAAGAAGTCCTGTAACACAAATACATAACGCAGGGCGCACGATGATAACAGCTAAATATAGATTAATAACGGCTATAAGCCGAACAGGAGGAATTTCACATGAGATTTACATTACCAAGAGATGTTTATCACGGCAAGGGCGCACTTGAGGCATTAAAGAGCTTTAAGGGCAAGAAGGCAATGATCGTCGTTGGCGGCGGTTCGATGAAGCGTTTCGGCTTCTTACAGAAGGCTGAGGCTTATCTTAAGGAAGCAGGCATGGAGGTTGAGCTCTTTGAGAATGTAGAACCCGATCCTTCTGTTGAAACAGTTATGAAGGGTGCAGACGCAATGCTCAAGTTCCAGCCCGACTGGATCGTAGCAATAGGCGGCGGTTCTCCTATCGACGCAGCTAAGGCTATGTGGATAAAGTACGAGTACCCCGACTGCACATTTGAAGATATGTGTAAGGTATTCGGTATTCCCGAACTCAGAAAGAAAGCTCACTTCTGCGCTATTTCTTCTACATCGGGTACAGCTACTGAAGTTACCGCATTCTCGATCATCACAGATTACCACAAGGGTATCAAGTATCCTATCGCTGACTTCGAGATTACTCCCGATGTTGCTATCGTTGATCCCGACCTTGCAGAAACAATGCCTCAGAAGCTCGTAGCACATACAGGTATGGACGCTATGACACACGCTATCGAAGCATATGTTTCAACAGCTAACTGCGACTTTACAGATCCTCTTGCGCTTCACGCAATCAAGATGATCCAGAACGACCTCGTTGGTTCTTACAACGGCGATATGGCTAAGCGTGATGCAATGCACAACGCACAGTGCCTCGCAGGTATGGCATTCTCAAATGCTCTGCTCGGTATCGTTCACTCAATGGCTCACAAGACAGGTGCCGCATTCGCTGATTACGGCGCACACATCATACACGGTGCCGCAAACGCTATGTATCTTCCTAAGGTTATCGCATTCAACGCAAAGGACGAAACAGCTAAGAAGCGTTACGGCGTAATCGCTGACTTTATGGGTCTTGGCGGTGCAAATGACGACGAAAAGGTAAAGCTCCTCATCGCTTATCTGCGTAAGATGAATGACGAACTGAAGATTCCTCACTGCATCAAGAACTACGGCGCAGACAGCTATCCTACAGAAAACGGTTTCGTTCCCGAAAACGTATTCCTGGAGAGATTACCTGAGATCGCTAAGAATGCTATCGCAGACGCTTGCACAGGTTCTAACCCTCGTATTCCTACACAGGAAGAGATGGAGAAGCTGCTTAAGTGCTGCTACTACGATACAGAAGTTGATTTCTGATATTTCTGAGATCGCAGCTGCTAAATTCGATTTCATCTATTTATATAGCCTCTGAATTATAACCCAAAGGAAAGCCCCTTGTACCACCCCCTAAGGTACAAGGGGCTTTTCCGTGGCGGGCGGCAGTGTGCCGCTTCAAATTCGCCTTTCTGTATGTTTGAGATTGGCGTAACAACGATGTACGGCGAGTGCCTTACGGTACACCCTTTTAACGTTTCTTCTGAGCAGAAATAGGAAAAGGTGATTGTGATTAACGTCAGATAAATATATAGTTGATTTATACAGCAACGTTTAATTCTGCCCTTTGGCGGGCGGAAATGTGCCGCTTCAAATTCGCCGTTCTGACGGTTGGCGGATTGCGTAAGTTGCATTATCGGCGGATAGCAATGTATGGCTTCAGATTTACTTTTTGTGATGAAATTTGCCCGTCATTAAAGGACATTCCCCACGATACATACACCTGCGTTTCAAGATTTTTCACATTTCTTTCATCGCCCGTTATTATATGATTCATAAAAAGGGGGTATACTATAGTCACAGTCAGAGGAAAGGATTCCGACGACCGAAATCAGCCGATAGGTTTCGGCTTGAAAAATATCGTGCCGACAAGCACGGTTAACATAACAGGAGCCGGCAAGACGGCAACAGCCGCCCTATACACGCTCCGCCCAAGTACAACGAAAGTTTTCATATATACCTCTCTATTATTCAAGCAAAACCGCTCTGTGACGCAGGGCGGTTTTTGCTATGCTCTCACGCTCCTCCTTTCCTTTTGCTACAGGTTGAAATTCCTGCAATTCGGTGCTATAATAAAGATATTATTTTGGGAAAAGATTCCGGAAAGGGTAAAGATATGGGATATATACTTAAAACAGCACAGTACGTCAACGATTTTCAGTGTATAGGCGGAAAGTGCACGATGGATTGTTGCCGGAATTGGGATATAATATGGACAGACGAAGAAATTGAAAAATTGAAAAATTCCGAGCATTCCGAAAGCCTTGACAAGCTTATTCAAAGATCATTTTTGAAGTGTGACGGAATAACAAATTCGATAAAGCTGTCTGATGACGGTGATTGTCCTTTTCACGATAAAGAGGACAGACTTTGTAAAATTCAGAAAGAACTTGGGGCAGAATACCTTTCTGCTGTATGTCGGAATTATCCTATAAGCGGTACTATAAATAATAACGTAATTACAAAAATCAGATTTTTGAGTTGTCCTGCTGTATTTGATATTATTGCAAATAACGAAAAATCTTGTGACGTTTATATTTATGGTAAAGAATATGAGCCGGAAGACGCTCTGATATTTAAACCCGACACAATTGACGACGTAAAAAGCAATCCGGGTCTTAAATACAGAAATCAGCTTTTTGATTTTTTCCACGGCATTCTTAGTGATAAAAAACGTGATATACATACATCGATGATTATAGGAACACTTGCGACTCAAACGCTTTCAAAGCTGGAAATGTCATCGCCGGACAGAATACCGGAGGGTATATCCGCTTTATCAAAACAGATAAACAGCCCGGCACTTGTAAAATCTCTTTCGGATATTGAACCGAATTATAAGGTTAAGCTTGGCGCTGTGCAGTGTATGCTTGACGGTACAGCTGTAGGTGATAAACTGTCAGAAATATTGTCGTCAATCAGAAAAAAGAACATCGAAGGCAACTTTTCCGTTGCAATACAAACATATATAACTAATCTCGAAAAGTTCTATAAAATATGTTCAACTAAACCGTTTATGATAAGAAACATAGTAAGATGTCTTTATATGTGTGAGTTTATGCCGTTTTCAGATAATAATTATAATATTTTTGATAACTACGCATATTTTTGTGCATCTGTAGCACTTATAGACTTTTTCGGTGCTGCCGCTGCAGCCGGCAGTGATAATCCAAACGAAATATTTGAGAGGTTTAAAACAGCGGTCTGTCTTGCTTCTCATCCGCTTTGTCATAATCCTGACAGAGTGAAAATGATAATAGATTACTTAAAGGAGATAAACTGTTATTCGGCAGGTCACCTTGCACTTATCGTAAAATAAGTCAGTCATATAACCGCTCTGTGACGCAGGGCGGTTTTTGCTATTAGCAAAGCCGACAGTTAATATTGTAAATTTTACACAAACTCCCTATAAAATTTCTCAGCAAAATTATAAAAAAGTTTTCAAAAAGGCTAAAGTTTAGAAAAACAAGTGCCGATATAATAAATGTAAGGGTCACAGAGCCCTGTGCGGAGGCGGAGATAACTTCCGCAGTGTTTTGCAAAACAAACACCAAATGACTTTAGCTTAGCGCAAAGCAAGGTCACACTAACAAAAACAAGTCCCTATAAGGGCAACGACTTCCGAAAAGGATTTCGGGAGTACATTCAAGGAGGAAAACAAAATGGCAGGTATGGTAGTACAGCATAACTTAAATGCGATCAATGCTAACAACAAGATGAACATCAACGTTTCAGGTACAAAGAAGGCAACTGAGAAGTTATCTTCAGGTTATCAGATCAACCGTGCAGGCGATAACGCTGCAGGTCTGGCTATATCTGAAAAGATGCGTTCACAGATCCGTGGTCTTTCACAGGCTACAAAGAATGCCAACGACGGTATCTCTCTTATCCAGACAGCTGAAGGCGGCTTAAACGAAACTCACTCAATTCTTCAGAGAATGAGAGAGCTTGCAGTTCAGTCAGCTAACGGTACATATCAGGATAATACAGACCGTGAAGCTATCCAGCTCGAAGTTGACGCACTTAAGAGCGAAATCGACAGAATCGCTTCTTCTACAGAGTACAACGGCATGAAGCTCCTCGATGGTTCACTCGGCGGCTCAAAGGCTGTTACAGAATTCGGCGCTAAGTATGGTGTTGTAGATACTAAATCAACAGATTTAGAAGGTTCAATCCTCACTTCTAATGTTGCAGGTGCTAAGGTTACAATAGCTTTAGGTGCAACAAAGGGCGGCGAAGCTGCTACATGGGCAGCTGACGGTAAGGAACTCGTTCTTAACCTCGTTGAGAATGAAACTTATTCTCAGGACGATATTGATAAGTTAATCGCTAACGCTGACAGCCGCAAGGCAGACGGTATTGTTGCTGACTTATCTCTCAAGCTCAAGAACGGCGTTATGAGTGCAACAACAGTTGGATCGACAGATGAAACAGTTGCAGGTGTACGTGCTTCTGCAGCCGCTAAGGATATTCCTGCAGATCTTCTTACTTCTGCAATTTCCGGTTTTGGCGATCAGATTGCTATAACATCAAACAGCTATGGTGCAGATACTCGTAAGATCAGTATCGTAACAGATGCACAGGCCGGCAAGGAAAATGTTACAACAACTAAAGCTGATACAGCAGGTGCTAAGGACGGCGAGTTTGTAATTCACCTCTCAACAGGTAAGGAATATACAGAACGTGACATTCAGGATCTGTTAAAGGCTGAAGGTCTTGACTATTCTATCGCTATTACAGATAAGAATGCACCCGATGGTGACGTTTCTGTTAAGTTTGACGTTAAAACCGATGATGCTACTAAGTATCAGTTTACAATGGCAAACGGTGCCGGTATCGGTAAGGAGGAAGTTGCTACAACAGGCAAGGGTCTTACATTCCAGATCGGTGCTAACGGCGTTGAGGACCAGAGAGTTACTCTGAACGTTAACGATATGTCATCTTCTGCTATAGGTGTTGCTAATGCTGATGTTTCTACTCAGGATTCTGCAAATGCTGCTATCGACATGGTAGACGCTGCTGTTAAGACAGTATCTATGCAGAGAGCAGGTCTTGGTGCTCTTCAGAACAGACTTGAGTACACAGTTAACAACCTGACAACAACAAATGAGAACCTGACAGCAGCTGAATCTCAGATCAGAGATACAGATATGGCTACAGAGATGATCAACTACACTAAGAATAACATTCTTCAGCAGGCATCTCAGGCTATGCTCGCTCAGGCTAACCAGCAGCCTCAGGCTATTCTCCAGTTACTCCAGTAATCTGAGAACAGCGTGAGTTTCAGGGCTTAATATTTATAAATTAATGACTTGATGAGTTCGCCCCCGTGAAAACGGGGGCGGATTTTATATATCTGATGAAAAATTGAAATATGAATACAAAATACAACAAAGATTTAATTAAAAACGCAAAAATTCTGAGGAAAAGAATGACGGACGAAGAACGTAAGCTGTGGTACTGCTTTCTCAGAAATTACCCGGTAAGATTTTTTCGACAAAAAGTGGTGTATAAATATATAGCGGATTTTTATTGCCCGACGGCAAATTTAGTTATAGAGCTTGACGGCAGTCAGCATTACGAAGAAAAGGGCTTAACCTATGATGATGAAAGAAACAGATTTCTTGAAGAACACGGGATAAGAGTAATACATATTGCTAATAATCAGATTCACACAAATTTCCGCAACGTCTGTGAATATATTGATATGCTTGTTAAAGGTGAATTGTAATTGCTTAGAGGTTTTTAGATAGGAGTGCTACTTTAAAAACTTCGGAGCGTTCACAATCCCCACCATAGTTGGATCGGCTTGACCGAGCAACAGAACCTCACCCTTTTAAATGTTAGAGGGTAACAGCGTAATGATGGTGCTAAGGGGAAACAATCCCCACCGTCTTGACGGCAAAAAGTATAGCAATTTTGGAAACAGTTCGGTAAATTACAAAATGAAGATTATGTAGAATAACGATTTTGCGATGCCGTCAAGACACCTCCCCTTTTTCGAGGGGAGGCAAGGGTGATGGTGCAATGCAAGGCAAGGGTGTTGGCGATTTTCGAGGGATGGTGCGGTTTTGCGAGGGTTGGGTGTGGAATGAGAGATTGTTAACGGAGGTGTCAGAGAAACGGAAAGGGTACGGTAAGTGTGACAATCCCTCCGGTAGTCGCCCGAATTTTTTCGGGCGACAGCACCTCACCTTTGAC
>ENA-OZFH01000754-OZFH01000754.1-human-gut-metagenome-genome-assembly--contig:-NODE-754-length-12365-cov-13.614216_pt1 | contig 12365 bp, 8 predicted proteins | sample MGYA00245073_ERZ653619 | MGnify/ENA primary metagenome ERZ653619 (study PRJEB26926, sample SAMN06165178) | human gut metagenome | biome: ENVO:00009003; feature: ENVO:2100002; material: ENVO:00002003...
TTTTTAGGGCCTGCAAGAACGCCTTCGTTCGGAGTTTTCAAGGGAGTATTTGAACTTAATCCGGGCGAATGTGCAATGTATAGGCACTCAAAGCTTCGCCGAAAAAAATACTACACCGTTGAGGCAAAAGAGCATACAGACAATGAAGTAACTACCATTGAAAAGACGAGATATCTGTTGACTGATGCAATTCAGCGACAGCTTGTGAGTGATGTTCCGCTGTGCTTTTTCCTTTCGGGAGGGCTTGACAGCAGTATAATTGTCAAGACCGCATCAATGTACAACAAGGAACACAAACTCGGCAAAATCAACACCTACTCGGTTGAATACCGTGACAACGAAAAATATTTTCAAAAGAGCAATTTTCAGCCTACTCCCGACTACGAATTTATTTCGATGATGTCAAAAAATGCCGACACAAAGCACAGGGAAATTGTCCTTGACAACACGCTTGTGTGCGACGCACTTTATGAAAGTGTTCAGGCAAGGGATTTGCCGGGGTATGTTGATGTTGACTCGTCACTTTTGCTCTTCTGCAAAGAAATCAAGCAAAACTACACCGTTGCACTTTCGGGAGAATGTGCCGATGAACTTTTCGGCGGATATCCGTGGTATCACAACCATGAAATACTTTTTGAGGATTGTTTTCCGTGGTCAAAAAGTCAGGATATTCGCAGGAGCATTCTCAAGGACGGTGTGCTGAAAAACGGCGAAGAGTATGTCAGACAAAGGTATCTTGACACAATAAGCCTTGCCCCAAAGCTTAAAAGCGACACCGACCTTGACAGGCGAATGCGAGAGATGTTCTACCTGAATTTTTACTGGTTTATGCAATGTCTGCTTGAGCGAAAAGACAGATGCTCAATGTTCAGCGGACTTGAGGTAAGAGTGCCGTTCTGCGATTACAGACTTGTTGAATATGCGTACAATATGCCGTGGGAATTAAAGGCATGGGGCAACCGTGAAAAGGGAATTGTGCGAAAAGCTTTTGAGGATATTCTGCCCGAAGAAATTTGCTGGCGAAAGAAAAGCCCGTACCCGAAAACGCACAATCCGATTTACTTCAATGAATGTGTAAAAAGGGTTAGAAAAATTCTTAAAAAGCGTTCAATTCTAAACGAACTGCTTGACCGAAAAGGGATTGAAGATATCATTAAAAATCCCGATAAAATCACAAATCCGTGGTACGGTCAGCTGATGAAAGCGCCGCAGATTCTTGCGTATATAATCGAACTTGACTACTGGTTTGATAAATATAATGTTGAAATAGTGTAACGGTTATGTTAAAATCTGAGTGTAAAAAGCATTGGGAGATGTAGAAAATTAGCCGTAAACAATATATTAAACTGACCGATTTCTTCAAGAATAACAAATCCGCAAAAAATGTGTTGAAATTCGTATATAAAATTTTTCCGCTGATAGTATTTGCAAGCTATCCGATTTTGCTTGTATATACATTTTTGTGGCAAAAAGATTTGTTTTTAAAGTCGCTGACTGTGCCTGCGGGGGTGTTTTTGGGAATAACACTTCTGCGAATTATCATAAAAGAAGAACGCCCGTATGTGCGGTACGGAGTTGCGCCTGTTTTTGCAAAGAACAGCAAGCCCGACAGTATGCCGAGCCGCCACACCGCAAGCGCATTCATCATTGCAATGGCAATTTTGCGGTTCAATGTGTGGGCAGGGATTGCATACCTCTTCATTGCGGTTATGATTTCCGTGTCAAGAGTGTGTGCAGGAGTGCATTATGTGCGTGATGTCATAGTCGGTGCTGCAATAGCAATCCTCTGCGGAATTGTATTTTTGTTTTTGGTATTTTAATATAAAATTGTGCAGACGGTAACAATGTTACGCTCAATCATAATTTTCAATTTAAAAAGCCACAGCAGAAAGTAAAAAATCTGCCGTGGCTTTTTGTTGAGTGAAAATATTTATAAAACTTATACGGGTATTTTTACAATAGTTTTCTGAATGTATGTAGCATCTCGAACATCAATCACTCCGTCACCGTTGCAATCAGCAAGCAACTTCTGGTCATCTGTAAGCGTTGCTATACCCACAACATACTTTTGCAATAATGTTGCATCAGCCACAGTTACTGAATTGTCAAGGTCGATGTCGTTTGTTATTCCCGATGTTACATGAAATTGTACGGTTTCAGTATTTATACTTCCGTAATTATTAACGCAACTTACAAATACACCATAATCTCCTGCTCCTAACTTACTGCAATCAATATCAAGCTTGTTAGCTGTAAATGATTCCTGATATACGACTTTATCACCTTTCCATACCTGAACACCATAATAATCCACACCGCCGTCTGCTGATGCAGATACACTGACTTTTTCATCTAAATTATAATTTTTCTTATTCAACGAAACTGCAGGGTGGATTATGTTAGTAGTTTTTTGAATATCGAATTTCTGCGGTGCCCAATCTTCGCCTCTGCCCCATACTTCAAGATTATTTGTGGTTTGACTCATATCAAGTACCATATCAGTACATACCGGTTTTATGTAGTATGAGCCGTAAATATCATAAATGTAAAATCTTTGGGCTGTACAATCCCAGTTATTATAAACCTGAACATTTGTGCCGCCACCGCCTGCACCAAAATCATCAACATCTAATGCACGATCATCTACCAAACTAATTATTTTATAACTGTTATCGCTAAGCCGCACAAATTTCCATAGCTGTGAATTATCATCTTTTTTCTCTGCACCCTCAACATTGTTACCGACAGCAGTAAAGTATTTTTTAGATGATTTATTTTGTACTCTTGCAATAAATTCGTCACCTAAATTTTTTCTTTCAGGTATAAGAAAACTTACTCTTGAGGTATCAACACCGCCAGAACCATTATAAACCGAGAAATATGAACTGTATGACCCTACTCCGAGTTGTGAAGCAGCAATTGAAAATGTAGTGTCACATTGTTCAGTAACCACTCTGCCTACATTTGCCTTATCAATTCCTATAACTACTCCTTTTGCACAAACAGGCGAAACTGAAATACTGACTGTTTCATCAATATCATAGAATGGTTTTTCAACAGAAACACTATTATATCCGGCAGCTCCTACAACAGAAAAATTAATTCCTACCGAATCAACATTTCCTGCTAAATTTGAAGCGGTAATCCACGCATAATAATCGCCAACACCCCATTGACTTGCAGAAAATCGCAACTCACCATTTACGGAAACACCTTGACTGATCAACTGTTGCCCGTCTTTATGTACACTAATCCAAAATGAATCGGCATCATTTGCTCTTGGATACAAAACAATATCATCTTTCAAATCATACCAAACCTGACTTCTGTCAAGATGAACATCTGTCGGAGCATTAGCAGGAGCATTATTTGCATATGACGGTGTACCATATCCTAAAATATCTGTATTACTTAAAGAATAACCGTTTGAATACCCACCGTTCACCTTAACGGCATTTCTGGCATTACCCTCAATTGTATAAACTCGACCTCCGCTTGAAGAGGTTACAATACCTACATGGTCATAAGTCCCGTTAGAACCGTAATCAAAGTAAATTATATCGCCTGCCTTTGGGGTGTATCCACTACTTCTGCTTTTCCATTCATTTTTGCTTTTAAACCAAGATACACCTGAAGCACAGCTTGCTGTTCTCGGAACTTTATCTCCTGCACCGGCTTGATTGGCACACCAAGATACAAAAGCGTGACACCACGCATATGAATAACTGCCTCCAATAGAACCAAGCCAGTATGTATATTTGTTTGGAGAACCGCTTACTCCTACCTCTCCGTTTGCTACATTTACAATATCATTTGCTGTACCTACCGCACTTACAGTAACAGGAGCAATGATAATTGCCGAAATTACTATTGTCATTGTTAAAATAATAGACAACGATTTACTTAATTTTCTTTTCATCTCTATTCCCCCTAATTATTTATTTGTACAATATACGCATAATTATTGTTTGGATGTGCATATTATTGTATATTTGTATTATAGTCGTATTTATGACTATTGTCAAGTGCAAAATCTTATATTACCTTTAAATACAGGTGATTTAATGATAAAATACACTCCCTTTTGGGAAACTTTGGAGAAAAGTAATGAGAGCACCTACACTCTTATCAACAAGCACAACATCAGCAGTGCGACAATTGACAGACTGAGGAAAAATCAGGGGATCAGCACAACTAAGATTGATGATTTGTGCAAGATTTTCAAGTGCAGGGTTGAAGATATAATCGTGTTTGAAGATGATGAGAATGACGAAAACAGCAATAGCAACAAATAATTTAAGCCACGGAAATTTTGCCGTGGCTTTTATATTATATTTTTTAGGGAATTTTAGCATTAATATTGCAAAGCAATTGTCAAACAGTAGCGGCGAACCGTGTTCGCCATTTGTTTTGGGTGTAAACACAAAACAAGCGATTTTTTATTTTAATTATCGTTGTTACGGTTTGTCAATCATTTTGGCACATTTATAGAATTATATTTATCGGATATTCTGTTAAATTACTTGCGGGCGTCCGATGAACGCCCCTACGGCATAGATTGTGCAAGAGGTAACATATTACATTCAATCATAATTTTCAATTTAAAAAGCCACAGTAGATTTTAACTTTCTACTGTGGCTTTTTTGTTGGTTGTTAAGTTGTGTAATATCTGTTTATGTAACAGCGATATTATTTTTTGTCGTCTGTTTTTTCTGTAAGGTCGATGATATCGCCTGTGCAATGGGGACATTTTGTGGCTTTGATATCAATATCACTGAAACAGAATGGACACTTTTTTGTTGTGGGAGCTTCTTCGGGTTCAGTTTTTTTGCCGAGTGACATAACCTTGTTGACAAGCTTTACGATAAGGAAGATTACGAAAGCCATAATCAGGAAGTTGATTACCGCTGTGATAAACTTACCGTACATAATTGTTGCACCGTTGATTGTAATCTGAAACTGGTCAAAGTTGACACCGCCGAAGATACCGAGAATCGGCGAAATGATGTCGCTTGTGAGAGAAGTTACAATTGCCTGAAAAGCCGCACCGATGATAACGCCGACTGCGAGATCAAGCACATTTCCACGCATTATGAATTCCTTAAACTCCGAAAAAAACTTTTTCATTTTGCCCTAATCCCCTTTATTTAATTTTCAAAATCAGCCAAGAATTGCCTTATGGTAAACCTTTTTACCCTTTTTGATTACAACATAGCCTTTTTCAAAATCAGACTTTGCAACCTTTGCGTAAACATCTGTTACCTTTTCATCGTCAACAGAAACACCGCCCTGCTGAATAAGTCTTCTGCCCTCGCCGTTTGAAGGGATGAGTCCGCACTTCTTCATGAGGTCAAGAATTCCGATTTCACCGTCTGCAAAATCAGCCTCTGTAAGAGTTGTTGAAGGCATATTGTCAGTATTTGTCTTGTTGCTGAAAATTGCTCTTGCGGCCTCCTGAGCCTTATCAGCCTCCTCTTTGCCGTGAACAAGCTCTGTAAGCTCATGAGCAAGAATTTCTTTTGCTTTGTTGATTTCACTGCCCTCAAGCTTTGCAAGCTCATCAATTTCTTCAAGCGAAAGGAATGTGAGCATTTTAAGGCACTTGATTACATCGCCGTCATCAACATTTCTCCAATACTGGTAGAAATCGTAGGGGCTTGTCTTTTCGGCTGAAAGCCATACTGCACCCGACTGGGTTTTACCCATTTTCTTACCCTCTGAGTTGAGGAGAAGGTTGATTGTCATTGCATATGCGTTTTTGCCGAGCTTTCTTCTGATAAGCTCTGTGCCGCCGAGCATATTGCTCCACTGGTCGTCACCGCCGAACTGCATATTACAGCCGTACTTCTGATAGAGGGCATAGAAGTCATATGACTGCATAATCATATAGTTAAATTCAAGGAAGCTGAGTCCCTTTTCCATTCTCTGCTTGTAGCACTCTGCACGAAGCATATTGTTAACGCTGAAACAAGCGCCTACATCACGGAGAAGTTCAACATAGTTAAGGTCAAGAAGCCAGTCTGCGTTATTTACAAGAAGAGCCTTGCCATCAGAAAAGTCGATAAAACGGCTCATCTGCTTTTTGAAGCAATCAACATTGTGCTGAATTGTTTCCTTTGTCATCATCTGACGCATATCTGTTCTGCCTGACGGATCACCGATCATACCTGTGCCGCCGCCTACGAGTGCAATTGGCTTGTTGCCTGCCATCTGAAGTCTTTTCATAAGGCAAAGAGCCATAAAGTGACCTACATGGAGGCTGTCGGCTGTCGGGTCAAAGCCGATATAGAATGTGGCTTTACCGCTGTTTACAAGCTCTCTGATTTCTTCTTCGTCCGTAACCTGAGCGATAAGTCCTCTGGCTACGAGTTCTTCATATACTCCCATATTTAAAAATTCCTTTCGATTTTTGTCAGTTAAACAATAATATTATAACATTATTTAATTTATAGTCAACCTTTCAGGCATGAGTTTTGGTGCAAATCTCGCCGTTTTCGACTGTTATCATAACGGTTTTATCGCTGTCTGTCCGATAAACATTTTTGCACACGCTGTTAAGCAAGGCTGTTATATAGTAATCGGGAAGTGCCGTATCATCAGCCGAAACGCTTATTACAGCGGTTTCGGGGCTTGCCTTTGCAAGAAAATCTTCACTTGAAGAATACTTACTGCCGTGGTGTGCAACCTTGAGAACATCGCATTTTAATTCTTTGTCGGAATTAACCATTGATTCTTCCCTTTTTGACGAAATGTCACCTGTAAAGAGAAATCGCTTTTCGTCATATTCAAGCATTGTTACAAGCGAATTATCGTTTGTGTTGCCGAAGTCCTTTTCGGGTTGATAAAATTTAAAGGTCATATTTCCGATTTCAACGGGTTTGTCTGAAACGGGAATTATGGTTTTTATATTATTTTCTTTTATAGAATTAACAAGCTTTTCGTATTCTGGTGTATTGTGGCTGTCGGAATATTTTCCGAAATAAACAACATCTGTACCGAATTCATCTATGATATCGGGCAACGAACCGATGTGGTCGCTGTCGGGGTGTGACACTATTACGGCATCAAGATGAGTTACCGAACTGCGTTTGAGATAGGCAGTAATTTTATCGGTCACAAGATTTGTTCCTCCGTCAATCAGCACATTTTTGTCGCCGCATTTAATCAGCGTACAATCAGCCGAACCGACATTGATAAACGAAACAGAAAAATCGGACTCCATATCTGCTGAAATTCCGAAAAATGTATAGACATCGTTCCAATCGGGAATTCCGAGAGGTTTTCCGAATGAAACAAGTAGCACACAGGCAATGAAAAGTACGCATACCGATATTTTCAGTATGAAAAAGATTTTATTTCTTTTTGTTTTTTCGTCTGTACTTTGCGAACTTATCTTTGCCGTTTTTGCCTCTTCCCTTCTGATTCTGCGAATTGCGGTTGTTCTTCTGTTTTGAATAACCGCCCTGTGTTTGTCCTGCCATCGGAGTTACAAGACATTTTTTATCGTTACCGATTAAATCCCGTCTGCCGGCTTTGATGAGTGCTTTGATTACAAGCGGTTTGTTTTCGGGAATGAAATATTGCAGCAACGCCCTTTGCATTGCCTTTTCATTTTCAGACTTCGGAACATAAACCTCTTTGAGAGTGTACGGATCAAGCTCCGTATAGAACATACTCGTTGAAATTGTACCCGGAGTCGGATAGAAGTCCTGAACCTGTTTTGGGTGAATGTTTTCACGCTTGCAGAAAAGTGCAAGTTCTACGGCATCCGAAAGTGTTGAACCGGGGTGTGAGCTCATCAGATACGGCACGACATACTGGTCTTTATTTTCCTTGCCCGTAAAATCGTAGAACATCTTACAAAAACGCTTGTAGCTTTCAATATGCGGCTTGCCCATTTTGTCAAGAACCGCCGCCGAACAATGCTCAGGGGCAACTCTCAGCTGACCGCTGATGTGATACTTTACGAGTTCACGGAAAAACTCGTCATTTTCATCTTCAATAAGATAATCAAAACGGATTCCGCTGCGGATAAACACCTTTTTAATTCCCTTGAGATTTCTCAGCTTTCGCAGAATATCAAGATATTCCGTGTGTGACACCTGCATATTCGGGCAAGGTGTCGGTGCAAGACATCTTCTGTTTTTACAAAGTCCGAGCTGTTTCTGCTTTTCGCATGATGGAAGTCTGAAGTTTGCGGTAGGTCCTCCGACATCGCTTATGTAACCCTTGAATCGTGGATTATCAAGAAAACTTTCAGCCTCCTCAATAATACTCTTTTCACTTCTGACGGTTACCGCTCTGCCCTGATGAAAAGCAAGTGAGCAGAAATTACAAGCACCGAAACAACCACGGTTGTGTGTGATTGAAAACAGTACCTCGTTAATACCGGGTACGCCGCCGAGACTTTCATAACACTTTGGATACCAACGCTCATACGGCAGAGAATAAACATAATCAAGCTGTTTTGTGTCAAGGGGCTGCATCGGAGGATTCTGCACAAGAATATACTTTCCGTGCCTTTGAATGAGGGTTTTGCCCCTTACGGCATCAGCCTCCTCAAGCTCCCTGCGTGATGCAATTGCATAGTCACGCTTGTCCTCTTTTACACGCTCGTAGCTTGGAAGTTCGACAACCGACTTTGGCACATAATCGTCTGTACGAATTTTATAGCAAACACCTCTAATGTCATAAAGCGATTCAACAGGATAGCCCTCGGAAAGTCTTTTTGCAATTTCAATTGTCTGCAGCTCGCCCATTCCGTACACAAGCAAATCTGCCTTGCTGTCGAAAATAATTGAAGGCATTACCTCGTTTTTCCAATAATCATAATGGGCAAATCTTCTGAGTGATGCCTCAAGACCTCCGATTATAAGGGGTGAATCGGGATATAATTTTCTGATTATGTTGCAGTAAACTGTGACGGCTCTGTCGGGGCGCCTGCCGTTTTTACCGCCTGCCGTATAGGCATCATCATGTCTTTTACGCTTTGCAACCGTGTAGTGGGCAACCATACTGTCAATGTTGCCTGCCGACACCATAAAACCGAGCCTTGGTTTTCCGAACTGTGTAAAATCATCATCGTTTTTCCAATTAGGTTGTGCAAGGAATGCTGTTTTGTAACCGCAATCCTCAAGAACTCTCGTGATTATTGCCGCACCGAATGACGGATGGTCAACATAGCTGTCACCGCAAACATATATAAAATCGACTTCGTTCCAGCCTCGATCACGCATTTCTTTTGCGTTCATCGGTAAAAAAGCCATATTGAACCCTCCTTTATTTATTAATCGGCTCTGTTTTCAAGTGCATTTCTGCGTTCGAGCCATTCGTTGTAGGTCATGAGAACATCTCTCGGTTTTGAACCCTGATGAGGGCCTACAACTCCCATTTGTTCCATATCGTCAATCATTCTGCCTGCTCTTGCGTAGCCGACCTTGAGTCTTCTCTGCAAAAGTGAGGTTGATGCCTGTCCTGCTTCAATTACGCACTTGATTGCCTCTTCCATTTTGCTGTCAATATCAAGACCTTCGTCAGATGATGAATCTGAATCACCCGATTTTTTGCCCTGAGCAATTTCTTCTGCAGCAATTCTTTTAATTTTTTCTTCGATTTCAGAATTATACTGAGCCGAATATGCTTTCTTTATGTAGTGGGTTACACCCTCGATTTCTTCATCGGAAGCATAGCAACCCTGAACACGAATAGGCTTTGGAGCGCCTACAGGCGAAAACAGCATATCGCCTCGGCCGATAAGCTTTTCACCGCCGCCTGTATCAAGAATTGTACGGGAGTCTGTGTTTGAACTTACCTTGAGTGAAATACGGCTCGGTACATTCGCCTTGATAAGACCTGTGATTACATTAACGGTAGGTCTTTGGGTTGCAAGGATAAGGTGCATACCTGCGGCACGAGCCATCTGAGCAAGTCGGCAGATTGAGTCCTCAACCTCGCTCGGAGCCGCCATCATCAAATCGGCAAGCTCGTCAATTGCAATTACAACACGGCTCATTTTTTCTTTGGCAACGGGAAGTCCGTTCACTTCAAGAACAGGCTGAACCTCTTCTCCCTCTTCATTAACAACAGGTGGATTTTTCTCCATATAATTCATATTTTTTTCGATAAGAGAATTATATGAATCAATATCCTTACAATCGTATTCGGAGAAAATTTTATATCTCTGGAGCATTTCGTTTACCGCCCACGCAAGCGCACCCGCCGCCTTTTTGGCATCGGATACTACGGGAATGAGCAAATGCGGGATACCTTTGTATTTTGAAAATTCAACCATTTTCGGGTCAATAAGCAACAACTTTACTTCATCGGGAGTTGCCTTGTAGAGAATACTCATAAGAATTGAGTTTACGCACACGGATTTACCCGAACCGGTTGTACCTGCAATGAGCAAGTGCGGCATTTTGGCAAGATCGGTAACAACAATTTCACCGGAGATATCTCTGCCGAGAACGGTTGTGAGCTTACTCTTGCTGTTTCTGAACTTGTCCGAATCAATCAATTCACGCATTGTTACCATGCTTACAACCTTGTTCGGAACTTCAATTCCGACTGCCGCCTTACCCGGAATAGGCGCTTCAATACGAACGCCGTTTGCGGCAAGGCTGAGTGCGATATCATCGGAGAGATTTGTAATTTTGCTGATTTTAACACCGGGGGCAGGCTGTAACTCATAGCGTGTTACGGACGGACCTCGGCAGATGTTTACAATGCTTGCCTTTACACCAAAGCTTGTGAGGGTATCAATAAGCTTTTTGGCATTATTCTGCATTTCTTCCATTGCATCGCTGTCATCGGAATTTAGCTTTGGTTTGAGCAACTGAATCGGTGGGAACTGATACTTTTTTTCTTCTTTTTGAGAATTATCGGAACGAACAGCTCTGTCAAGCTGTTCCGCAATTTCATCGCCGGCCTCCTCGCTGTTGTCTTTTTTGCTTTTGAGAAGTGCTTTTTTGACGATGTTCTCAGTTTCGGCATCAGGCTTGACCTCTGTCTGTTCAGCCTTAGAAGCCGACTTTTCGTTTGAGATATCCTCTGCAATTGCAGAAACCGTATTGTCGGCACTTTTTCCCATAGGCTTGCTTGCACGATTGATTATGTTGATGAGATCCTGTGACAGGTCCTTGTCTGCGGCATTTTCTTCCTTTGAATCGGCAATATCCGTGTCAATTCCGTTTACTGCCGACTTTGCTTTCTTGACCTTTGTCTTTTTGTCATCAAGCGGAATGTCAATAAAACTTCCCGAGGACTTTCTGTTTTCGCCTTCAAGCGCAATGTCGATATCGCCTCTTTCGGCAAGCTTTCTCTCACGGTTTTCTTCTCTGCGTTCTCTGCGGACTCTTGCCCTCTCCTCACCTGCTTCACGGATATGTACGGCTGTCCTCGACGCCGCTGCTGTCATATCTTTAATAGAAATGTTCGCAACAATAAGGATAAGTGCGGCTGTTACAACAAAGCTTGTAAAAAGTGCGGCTGTACTGCCGAACAGGACAACAAGCGGATAGCCGAGCAGTCCGCCAATTATTCCGCAATCGAAAGTCATATACCTTGAGGTGTCGGAGGCATCCTTGAACAGATTGCCAAGACACGCAAAAAAGTTCATATCAGAATATTTTGCACCGCTGCCTGCGTAAATCAACGCCCCGATAAACAGAATTATGACGGCACAAAGGAAAAGCTTCAGCTTATAGCGTGCAACCTGTTTCTCCTTTTCGGTCATAACACACAAATAAAAAAGCGTTACGGGAACAAGAAAAATTCCGAATCCGAGAACTCCGAAAAAGAAACTGCGTATCATTGTCCAGACATTTGAACCTTTTATGAAAATTATGCAGACAAAAACAGCCGCAACGGCGGCATAGAGGATTGCCCTTACACGCGGCGAAAGTCCGCTGCTCCTTTTCGGAACAGCGGATGCTTTGGTTCTGCTTGCAGTTTTTGCACCTTTTGATGAGGTTTTTGAAGAAGTCTTTTTTCTTCCCGACGCAGTATTTTTAGTTTTGTCAGCTTTATTTTTGTTAGCTGCCAATAAAATCACTCCATTTAAAATTTATGCAATTGGCGCACCTGTGAAAAGGTTTACGCCCGTGTTCATTTCGATGATTGAAATTACAATAAATGCAACACCGACAACCGCTGTGTAGATTACGAAAATTTCCATTTTGTCGGATTTCAGGAACCACTTGAAAATTACGATTGCAAGATAGCCTACAACTGCGGAAACCGCCATTCCGATAATCAGCGGAAGAAATTCAATATTGCTTAAACCTTCGGGTGACTTGATTGCATCCACACCCTCAAGAAGTGCCGCCGCAAGGATTGACGGGATACCGAGTACGAATGTGTAGTCA
>ENA-OZFH01000775-OZFH01000775.1-human-gut-metagenome-genome-assembly--contig:-NODE-775-length-12039-cov-3.304573_pt1 | contig 12039 bp, 16 predicted proteins | sample MGYA00245073_ERZ653619 | MGnify/ENA primary metagenome ERZ653619 (study PRJEB26926, sample SAMN06165178) | human gut metagenome | biome: ENVO:00009003; feature: ENVO:2100002; material: ENVO:00002003...
GGCTCGGAGATGTGTATAAGAGACAGATATTATGCGCACCCAGCTTCGCGCGGCGCTGCGGGCTTCTGTGTACGGAACGCTATGGCTGATGTTCCCCATGGTCTCTGGCCTTGAAGACTTTACAAAAGCGCGTATAATTGTACTGGAAGAAAAAGAGCGCCTGTGGCAAAGCGGTGTGGCAGTGAGTGATCATATTAAGCTTGGCGTTATGATAGAAACCCCGGCGGCGGTGATGATGGCGGACCAGCTGGCAAAGCAGGTGGATTTTGCCTCCATCGGCAGCAATGACCTGTGTCAGTATCTTACTGCGGCTGACCGGATGAATCCTGCGGTGGCGCAGTACTGCCGTTCTTCCCATCCAGCCATTTATAGGGCAATCGCGATGACGATCCAAGCTTTCCGCAAGGAGAATAAGCCGCTTTCGATCTGCGGCGAGTTGGGCGGCGATAAAAATGCTGCTTGTGTGCTGGTTGGTATGGGGATGCGTAAGCTTTCAATGTCCATCCATGCGGTGCCGGGTGTCAAACAAATGCTATCTCGCTACGAGTTACCCTATTTGGAAACATTGGCAGAAGCGGTGCTGCAATGTGCGAATGCTGATGAAGTTGAGCGGTGTATGGGCGAATTTCTGCACGGCTAAGTGATTGACAGTATTCTTGTAAGGAGAAGGGTGAGACTATGTATCAGAGAAAAACGACCATTATTAATCGTACAGGGATTCACGCAAGGCCGGCATCGGTCTTTGTGAATGAGGCAAAAAAATTTCAATCCAATATTACCATCTGCAATTTGAGCCTAAATGAGCAGAATAACACCGCAAACGCAAAGTCCATTATCAAGGTGCTGACACTGGCCCTGTCACAGGGCTCGGAGGTGGAAGTGAGTGCTGAAGGTGTAGACGAAAAGGAAGCAGTCGATGTTCTGATTGAATTGATCGACAGCGGTTTTGGTGAAACCTGATTAGCTGACTTAGTTAGCAAAGTATTTTAAGAAATGGGGTCGCTGACTCCATCGGCAGTAAAAACATTTAGGGAAAAAGGTGCCCGCTTCATCCACGCCCTCACCTGTGAGGAAGATATGGGAAAACGCAAGGTGAAGAATTCTCTGCCTCCGGCAGCGCTCGAGAAAAAAGCCCAAAGCAAGCGCACATTGCTTAATACCGCAAAAGACCGCCCCGAAAGGCGGTCTTTCCTGTATGGTCGGAGTGAGGTGATTCGAACACCCGGCATCTTGCTCCCAAACTTATCGGGAATACTTTTTCCGCTCGTTTATAGCGGTTTTCAGTGCTTTTTAATTTGTTTTACTTACTCTTTGACGCTCTTATCTCCACTGTGTCCGCATGTTCCAGCGCCGTCTGTGGTAATCTATGTGGTCAAAAACGCTTCCCGCCCGGTTTCCGGTGAAGATTCACCGGTGCCGGATGGGAAGCGTTTTGTGTTTCAGGGCGTCTGCATTGTAACTCTGAGGAGGCTGTTATGCAAGAGGTTTCTGCGAGGGTGGCAGCTCAGCAGTTGCAGCGCTATAGACAAAGAATACTATCACGCATTTGCTCTCTAAAGGTGAAACTCGCTTTCCCTCAATAACTATCGCATTCCCGTAATTTGAGGGACATTTTAAGGGAAAGTATATTGAAATACGAGAATGCGCTTGTTCATGTGAGCGTCGGTTTTTACACTGCCTTACCCAAAAAAATACTGTTTCACATCTGAGACACCGCCATCCTTATCGCAGAACCATTCGTAATCGGTGAGACAGTTCCGGCAGTGAGCAATTACATCGAACCCGCCGGGTGAATGCTGGTTATCGGCAATGCTCATGACCTCCAAGGGCTTCCCGCAGGCTGGGCAGGGTCTAATCTTCCTCGCCTTACGAGTGGCACGCTCTCTCTGCTCTGTTTCAAGTGCATCTAAAAGACCCTGCCAAAGATTTGGATTCAGTTCATGCTCTGCATAGTCTTCAAGGTGCCGCCGGATATCGTCGGCAGCCAGTACGAGAAACTTATCATCCAGAATCCGGATGTGATGCTTAATATAATTGGAAATCACCACAGGCATACAAGTATTCCTGCCCATCGCATACCGCATTGCCGACAGCAGGATCAAGCGAAAGTCAGAGTCGCAGATCAGGGCGAGCAAGTCCTGGGGGAACAGCAGAAACTCCTTGCCATTGTTCATGAATACGCGCAGCGGCCGCCGTTCTTCCGTTACCAGGTTCAGTAAACTGTTAGCTTGATCTTTCAGCTCATCAACGGTAATCGATTCGTAGTCCTGAAACGGGTTTACTTCATAATTCATCATTTGACCTCCAATCAGTTTGTCCTCGTTATGAGGTGTTGGCATTGTAGCTCTGACTGCCCGGAGGTTCAACTGTTTCTTTTGCAGCTCGAAAAAATCCAATAGGGTCGAAATTCGTGCGGATTTATCATTTTCTTGCTTTTCCTGCCCGAATGTGCTATCATTATAAACAACGCTGTCAAGTGTTGGAATAGGCCTTGGCAGTATGGCTGCAATAGACCGAATGCTCTGCCAAGCGGCAGAGCATTTTTTGTATATCGGTACGGAGGAGATATTTTATGTCTGTGAGTTATAAAAAACTCTGGAAGCTGCTCATCGATAAGGACATGAAGAAAAAAGACCTGTGTGAAAAGGCGGGTATCAGCCCAGCTTCCGTCACCAAGATGGGACGGAATGGACATGTTACCACGGAGATACTCGTGAAGATTTGTGCGGCACTGGATTGTGGTATTGAGGATATTGTGGAGATTGTACCTGACTAAGGACTGACATATTTTCGGGTGTATTAAGTTGCTTTGTTGCAGGAGGGCTAAATGGTTGACAATGTTTTTATCCAATGTGACTATTGTAAGGCTAAAATCCGCATGCGTTTTCAAATGGGGTACTTTGATATTCCCTTTGATTTTCCCTGCCCAGAATGCGGAGTACATATTCACGGATTGAGAAGAATTACAGAAGAGCATTCGCTGAAACTCAATAACGCTGCTGTTGTTGAATTTGACTTAAATGAGCCTCATTATTATGCGGACTTCTCTGTAGAGCTTCCCCATGCCAAGACAACCAAATTCGAATCCATCGAGAAAATAGTCACCAAAGGATTCAGTCCATTTTTAATGTCTTCGAACCTTTATAAAGAAGATGACTATATACATTTAATTGCGGATATGCAAAGATTCCTCTCGTTTAGAGACTTTTTTCAGTTGAAATTAGCTCCTCTTTATGATTTGTTCTTCAACGGGCGAATTAGTTTGACACCGGAGCATTTTTTGAAAATTTCGCCAAGATTTGAAGTCAAGAATGAGCTTGATGCTATGATGGCTTTGCATCAGTCTACCATTTTAGGAATGAGTGCTATCTTGCACGATAATGCACTCAGTGAATTTGTGGAGATTACCAAAAAAATCACAGAACGCAAAACGCTTTTAAAAGTAAATCGATTCATTGTTGCGCTGGGGGGACATGAATATTTCAGCTCTGCCTCAAAGCGCTTAATTAGTATTTATTTGCGCTGGATGAAAGATTTTGAAAAATACATTCCCGCTACGATGCTTTCGCTTGGTGGTGTTGCAGATAAACTTAATAGAGATTCCTTTGGAATTGCAACGACCAGTTTTGAGGACATGAAGGCTTTCTATGCTGATAGTTATGAATTGATACTTGATTTTGTAGATGTTGCAATTGGCCTAAATAATATTGCTGTTCGAGGTGACTACAATTTGTTCCCTACAGATAGTGTAAAAGGCAGGAAGAAAAAGCAAGTTGGGACCTTTGAAGAGTATCGAGAACTTATAAAATCGGCAAAACTTGATTTTCTGATGGATAATGAACCGTTTAGTAAAGCGATTATTCTAAATCGAAATGTGCGCAATGCAATTGCACATTTTAACTATGACTTCGATTCAGACAGTCAAAGAATTATATTTAGTGATAAGCACAAAGGCAGAGAAAACGCAGTCGAGTTATATTTGATTGATCTTGCAATTCTTTGTTACGAAAACATATCTGTTCTCACTTATTTGAACGAGCTATTGTATACGTTACGAAAAATTGAATATGTAAGTGAAGGCATGTGTATTCATATAAAACGCTCCTAACTCAAAAGGCTGATTTGCCGTTAAAGAGCATTTAGAGAAGTATTTTGGTTTATCTCTTTGATTTCTGTTGAAAATGAAATATTGTTGCTGAAATGCTGACAGCCTTGTGGTATACTACAAATTATAGACCAACGATCCGGCGTCTGCCGGTGCTAACATGAGCTACGGCTCGGTCTATGAAAAATAAGCGAGCTGACCGCATGACGGTCAAAGGAGGGCTTTATTATGCAAAAGACTATCTGCGAATTATTCGCAGGTGTCGGCGGATTCCGATTGGGATTCGACCGACTTGAATCAGGCTGGAAGACCACATGGTTCTCACAGTGGGAACCCGGTGCAAGGACACAATGGGCACACAACTGCTATGTGCAGCACTTTGGAGACAGTCCAGACCTGAATAATGAATTTCATACTGGAGAAGACATCAGCACGATGGACAAGCAGGCCATTCCCGACCACACGCTTCTCGTGGGGGGCTTCCCTTGTCAGGACTATAGTGTGGCACACACCCTGTCGTCTTCTCATGGTATCGAAGGTAAAAAGGGTGTACTGTGGTGGCAGATAAGAGATACGATCATCGCAAAAAAACCACCGTTCTGCATCTTCGAGAATGTTGATAGATTACTTAAATCTCCGGCCAGACAGAGGGGACGTGACTTCGGCGTTATTCTTGCGTGTCTTGCCAAGGAAGGCTATAGTGTGGAATGGCGAGTTGTTAATGCAGCACAATACGGTGCAGCGCAGCGTCGTCGTAGGACATTCATCTTCGCATATAGAAACGACATGATTTATGGACAGAACATGGCCGACATATCTGCAGATATGATCATCAAAGTTGGTGGCCTTATGGCGAAAGCCTTCCCCATTCAAAACATAGGTCAGATAACGGAGACGGTTATCGGCGGTGACATCGTAGATGTGAGCGATAACTTTGCCTTCGCATTCGAAGCCGCAGGCTATATGCGCAAAGGTAGGATTTATACAGCAAAAGTAATTGAGCAGGAAGAAGAACCAATTACCCTTGGGAAAATCCTGCAGAAGAACAATGTTGATGATAAATTCTATATTACTAACGAGAAAATGCCAAAATGGACATATCTTAAAGGCGCAAAAAGAATCCCCAGAAAATCAGTAGATGGCCACGAGTATACATTCTCTGAAGGCCCCATTGCCTTCCCTGACCCGTGGGATAGACCTGGTCGTACGATGTTGACCAGTGAGTCCACACTAAATCGCTCCACGCATGTTGTGTCAGATCCCGGAACAGGGAGACTCCGGTTGCTGACCCCGGTCGAGGCCGAGCGCCTCCAGGGATTTGATGACGAATGGACAAATACGGGTATGCCTGATAGGATGAGATATTTTTGCATGGGCAACGCCCTGGTCGTACCGATGATAACCAGAATGGGTAGAGTTCTGGATACGATCATAGCTGAAGAAAAATAAGCTATATCAAAATCAGAATGATATCCATGGGTCTTGTGCAGCAATGCGCAAGACCCATGGTCGTTCATAATGAGATCATAGAAAAGGAGTTGGAAGCAGTGGAGGGAACACAGTATGTGACCAAAGAATCGATCCTGCGGCGTGCGCAGGAAATCAAGGGTATCCCGCTCCGGGATGTCGATAAAACTGGTCGTTTGGCCACGGGAAAAGGTGCTATCGGAACTGTTATCGAAGAGAGCTGGTTCGGCTACACGCCTAACTCCGAGTCCGAGCCAGACTTCCCGGAGGCTGGCGTAGAACTGAAGGTCACGCCTTACCTGCGTGGAAAAAACGGGATCCGTGCCAAGGAACGGCTGGTCTGCAATATCATCAACTATATGGAGGAGTACGATAAGACCTTCCAAACCAGTGCCTTTTGGCATAAATGTAACACCATGCTTCTCATGTCCTATGAGCATCTTGCAGACAAGCCCAAGGGTGATTTTCGGATAGACGAGGCGGTTTTGTTTAGTTTCCCAGACGAGGATCTTGCTATCATTGAGCACGACTGGAAAACTATCATGGAAAAGGTCCGTGCAGGCCGTGCTCATGAACTCTCGGAGGGTGACACACTTTATCTTGCGGCTTGTACAAAGGGAGCCAATGCATCCAGCGTCCGGCAGCAACCATTTTCAGAGCTTCCTGCAAAACAGCGGGCATATTCTCTGAAATCATCGTACATGACGCAGATCCTCAACAAGTATATATTTGGAAATGCGGAGAGCCCGCGTATCATCAAATGTGCTGACGCCGCTGGAGATGGAGGATTATCTGGATGCAGCAGAACGGCTGGGGCATCTCCCCATGTTCACGCTGGCCTTAACGGCTGGCCTGCGGCAGGGTGAGCTCATCGCCCTGAAATGGAGTGACCTGGATATGAAAAAAAGGACGCTGACCATCGCGGAAAAACGTGCGGTGGAACGGCGTGAGCTGGTGGAGTACGGTAGCCAGACGAGGTCAATAAGGCTGACCCCGGAGGTGGTCGACCTTCTCATCATGGAGTACAGCAAGCACCCAAGCAGCCCGCTCATGTTTATGCACCCGGCCACGCTGAAACCCTACTCACCGCAGATGGTACGCCGGATGCATAACGAGATCATCAAGGAAGCGGGGCTTGACCGCATCCGATTCACAGATCTCCGCCATACCTGCGCCATCCTTGCTCTAAAGAACGGCATGGATGCCAAGGAGTTGGCGCAGATGCTTGGACACTACCGCCCCACGATCACCAGGCAGAACTATGAACCCTATCTGCCCCACAAGGTACAAAAGGACGAAGATATACCAAATGAGGCCACCCAGAGCGAACTGCAACAGGCGGCAAATATTCTGGAAAATCTTCTGAAGTTCTGATAGCTATTCCGCAAAAGGTGTGGTATATGTTTGTGTCAAAAGGAGGCGAAGCCCATGAAATACAGATTACTCAAAGAGTTGTACGACTGCAGCTTCATCTCAGGATTTACACTGGCGTGGAAGCTGTCCGCAGAACTGAATAATTGTGAAAACGAGCGCTTAGCCTCCTGCCAAACCGGGAGACTGGGCGCTCGTTTCATAAGGTGAACGGTGTTTTTAGGCGGAATAAAAGTATGTTTGCGTCTGAACAAGATGCAAATAATAAAAAAGCACTTCGCCGTAAATTACTCTCTGGTGCAAAAGATTTTGCGGTCGATATCATTCAAAAGAATTCTGCCAAGTAAACCCTATTATAACAAGTACAAGAGTAGAAGGTGAGCAGATGGCCGAAGCATACTACATTTTTACTGATGAAGCTGGTGCATATAATAAGCGGCCATCTGAGTCGTTCCGTCGCAGCCATCCCTTCTACATACGGGCAAATGTCCGTTTATCTGCCAGCGATTATCGTGTGTTCCAAAGAGAGATTCAGGAGCTCAATACTAAGTATGGTGTCCCGGTTGGCGAAGAAATCAAGTGGTCAGATTTGTGGGAAATCTCAAAAGGAAAATACCGTGCCGATTTTCTGAAATCCTTTACTCCTGACAAGCTCAAAGGGTACTATCGCCGGTTCTTCAACCGTGTGGTGGACAAGCCCTCTCTGCTGTTCATATTCACAGTGACCTGCGTATACACCCAGCCATGCTATCAAGCGGAGAATGAGGTGCTGAAATTTCACATGCAAGAGGCATTTCAGCGTATCCAGATGGATGCCCGTCCCGATGGCTTTGCCACAGTGATTATGGATGAGCTAAATCAGGATAAAGTCAAACAGCTCAAAGATGCCTGTCATCGGATGATGGTCGAAGGTGACTTTGTGAAATACGAAAATGTGTATCACGGTGTGCTGACAGAATGTAGCTCTCAGAGCGCAGGAATTCAGTTGGCTGATTACGCAGTAGGTATAATGAATGGTTATCTCCGTAAGCATCTCATGAGTCGTGGAGACTACACGTTTGCTACAGACCTCTATACTGAATTCGTATTGCCTCATTTGAGAAAGCATGCGAATGGAACGGTAGTTGGCTATGGTGTGCGAGAGGTTCCAAGTGATTCTTCCATAAGGCAAGTCTTGATGCCGTTATTCAACTAATCAAAAAGGAGTGAGACATATGGCGTCTCACTCCTTTTTGTTATTCCTTTTCCTGCGCCCCATTCAGGCTGGCCCAGTGCTGGCGCAGCAGGCTTTCTGCTTCTCTGCGAAAGGAATCTTGGAACATGACAGCCACAACCAATGCGCTAAGCACTGCAGCCACAGGCTCCAGCCAGGGATATGCGGCCCAAAGCTGTTCTCCCCAGCAAGCAAGCGGAACACCAACAAGCAGCATAAACAGCAAAATAATGATGACAACGTCGGGTCTGCCGTAGCCTTCATGTCTTTTGATTTTGGCCCGTATCTGTCGAAGCGCACGGGCTCGGATATCCCGGATGTTTCTGGACGAACACTGTTTGTCCTGTGCGACGGATTCGGTGGACTCTCCGTTGATGACGGTGCGAAACAGGATCTCCCGTTGCAACTCGGTCAGCTCATGTAGTCCCTCGTCAATTTCTTTGCGCACATACATGAGCGGGTCTTCATCAGATCCCTCTGGCAGATACTTCGCTCGGTCAAACCAGCGCATATCATCGTAGATCGCGTTGCGCACTTCCTCCGGCAGGAACGCTTCCGGATTGTAAGATAGGGGCTGTTTGATATCCACATCTTCCAGAGTATCCGGCGCAACTCGCTTGTGAAAGTTGGCTTCGCTGTAGTAGAGCATGTGCTCCAGTTCCTTCCACTCCTCTGGGTGCTCCTTCACCCACTGGTCTGCGGCGGCGGCAGCTTCCGGGTCCATGGAGTGTATCCAGCGCCAATCCGCCTGAAGCTCTTTATAAGACTGGGTATCCTTGAAGGACATGAGCTCACCACCCTTTCTGCGTTCACAAAAAGTTTATAATTTGGGACCTTCCGATTTTGCGATTTTTCTCTAAGTAATAGTAGAAGGATAATTTCACCCGGGTGGAGTTTCCTTCGGTTCGGTACGGCACGCTCTCCGCGCTGACGAACCCACATGGCCTTAGACAGAGCACCCCATGAGAGCATGTGCGCTCTCTGCCATTCGGCGACTCGCTCGGAAGGTCATTCCATCTCTGGCCGTGCTCCCGGGAGCACGGTCTTTTGCTATGTGCCGTTTCCAACGGCACGGCTATATAAATCATTTTAACACGGAGGAGGTAAAAAAGATAGTTCACAGATGAAAGTAAAAGACTCAGCTGCAAAGCAAAGGAGGGGTGCACACCAGTCCGACCGCAAAACAAAAACCGCCGTGACTGCGGCAACAGTCCGGCGGCTCGGCGCACACGCAGGTACGCGCAAATCAACTAACCAAAGTATAGCAAACGGGCAGCGGAAAAGCAATGAAAATTTTCCGTACGCCCCCTGTGTGAGTGCCGCAGAAGTCTACAACAACACAGGAGGTATGAATTGAGTTACAACAAATGGCCCAAGCGCAGCGCAGAGAAAAACTATTTTATGGTGCCCAACGAGATATTCAGCATTGGTCTGGATTACAGGGAGATATCCCTCTACACCTATCTGCTCCGGTGCGAGAATCGTAAGACCTACCAGTGCTACCCCAGTTACAAAACCATCGGCCATGCGATCGGCATGAGTGAAAATACGGTGGCAAAGTATGTGCGGCAGCTGGAGGAGAAAGGCCTCATCTACACGGAGCCGACCATCATGCAGAGCAAAGACGGAAAACCGCTGAACGGGAATCTGCTCTACACCATCCGTCCTATCCCGGGTGTACTCGAAGCGTTCTATGAGCGGCAGTTCCGGCAGGCAGAGGAGGCTGCCGCCCGCTATCGTGCGGCGCAGCTCCTCGAAAAGTCCAACGCCCAGGGCCGCCAGAACGCCTTGTGTGCGCCTTTCCGGGAGAAAGCGAGTCCCAGTCCCAGCCAGAGGATTGAAGCCGGATGTGAGCCGTTTTCGGCAGACTTTTGCAGGACGAAAGAAAAAGCAGGACGAAAGAAAAAGCAGGATAAAGGCATGGCGTCGCATATGCCGCCGCAGCCGCCACTTCTGCCCGCAGTGCGGGCAGTTTCGGGAGCTTGAAGCTGGCGCCTTTGCGAGGCGAAATAAGCACCGATGGCGTCAGCTTCCCCGAAAAGCCCCGTGTTGCAGGGCTTTTCAAGGATGTCTTACAGCAAAAAGGAGGAATTTATGGGCAACGAAACCAGAGATCGTATTGCATTCCGGATGCAGCCGGAAACCAGAAGAAGGATCGAGCAGTGGTACGCCGCCGACAACTGCCAGAGCAAAAATGAGTTCATCGAGAAAGCCGTGAACTTCTATGTGGACTATCTGGGAATACAGGACAACACAACGCTGCTGCCCATGGCAATCATGTCTGCCATCGACGGCAGGCTGAGCAGATTGGAGGACTATATCGCCCGCAGAGATTTTACCAGATGCGTGGAGCAGGACATGACCAACGGAATTATCGCGGAAGCGTTCGAGATGGACCGGGATGACTTGAAGCGTAGACGCACGCAGAGTGTCCGGAATGTGAAAGCCACAAACGGTACCATCTCTCTGGAGAAGTATGCGCGCTCCCGTCAGGAGCCGGACTGGGATGATGACGAATGGCAAGACTGATCCTCAAGAGTCCCTATATCAAAAGCACCGGCGGGGCCTCCGGGTACCTGCGCTACATCGCGACCCGGGAGCGTGTGGAGCTTATCCCGGATGACCGTCCGCCCACACGAAAGCAGGAGCAGCTCATCTCCAAACTGGTCAAGGACTTCCCGGACAGCAAGACGCTCTATGAGTACGAGGACTACCTGACGAAGCCCACCAAGATCAGCGCCTCTGCGTTCATCACGCTGGCGCTGGAAACCAACTGGGATGCCATCCACGAGTCGGAGCAGTACATGAAGTACATTGCCACCCGGCCACGCGCCGAGCGCATCGGTACCCACGGTCTGTTCGGTGATGAGGAAACGGTCTCTCTGGGCAAGGCCATGGAAGAACTGGAGAACTACACCGGAAATGTATGGACGCACATCATCTCCCTCAAGCGTGAGGATGCGGCCCGGCTCGGCTTCGACAACGCCGCGGCGTGGCGAAATCTCATCCGGGCGCACCGCAACGACATCGCGGCGGCAATGAAGATCCCGCCCGGCGACTTCCGATGGTACGCTGCTTTCCACGACGAGGGCGAGCATCCGCACATCCACATGATGGCATGGTCCGCCAAGACGGGCCAGGCCTACCTCTCCAAGGAAGGTATCTGTCAGATCAAGTCCAAGCTGACCAATGATATCTTCCGCAACGAAATGCTCCATCTCTACGAACAGAAGTCTGATTCCAGAGATGAGCTGGTACGGGAATCCCGCCGGGCGATGCTGGAACTGGTACACGCTATGCAGGACGGCGTATGTGACCACCCGGATGCCGAGCGGCTCGTGCTGGAGCTGGCGGCGCAGCTCGGAACAGTCAAGGGCAAGAAATCCTACGGTTACCTTCCCAAACGGCTGAAGAATCTGGTGGATGAGATCGTGGACGGGATGGAACAGCTCCCTGTCGTGAGCAAGTGCTATGAAAAATGGATGATGCTCCAAGGGAAGGTGGACAGCTACTATCACGACAAGCCCCAGGAGCGCATCCCGCTCTCACAGCAAAAGGAGTTCCGGCAGATCAAGAATGCGGTCATTCAGGAAGCGGAGCGTCTGCGGCAGCAGATGGAGCAGACGCAGACAGCGACGGAACAGGACTCTTCGCAGGATGAAGAACCATCTGTGGAGAATACTTCTACGGACGCTTCTGCAAATCCGACGCTTGCAGATGAAAATACTTCATCCGCAGCTTCTCACCATGCGCGACTTCCATCCGAATATCTTCTGAATTCAACCATCCGACTGTTTCACCAGATGGGGCAGATCTTCCGCGACAATGCCGCACCTGTCTCTTATACACATCTGACGCTGCCGACGATCTTACGCGTGTAGAT
>ENA-OZFH01000781-OZFH01000781.1-human-gut-metagenome-genome-assembly--contig:-NODE-781-length-11957-cov-4.601664_pt1 | contig 11957 bp, 10 predicted proteins | sample MGYA00245073_ERZ653619 | MGnify/ENA primary metagenome ERZ653619 (study PRJEB26926, sample SAMN06165178) | human gut metagenome | biome: ENVO:00009003; feature: ENVO:2100002; material: ENVO:00002003...
CTGCAATTCACAGACAGCAAGCCCTTTCGGCTGCTTGAACAATTTTTACTTCAAATTATTGTCTAACTTTTTGGGGGCACTTCAGAACGGACATGGGGGCTTGCTTATTAAGTATGAGGTTTTACAGCCCCTGCACCAGAATGACCAGGATCAGCACGGGCAGTGCAAAGCGGAAATAGTTCTTCAGCCAGCAGGGCATCTTAAAGCCGCTGCCGGTGTTGCACTCGGCCAGGTAGTTGTCAAAATTCCAGCCCCAGCGGGTGACGCAGAACAGCAGGTAGATGAGGCTGCCGCCGGGCAGCAGTAGGTTGCTGACGAGGAAATCCTCGAAATCCAGCACGGTGCTGCCAGCGCCCATGGGCTGGATAAAGCTCCAGGCGTTGTAGCCCAAAGCGCAGGGCAGGCCCAGCAAAATCAGCGCGACGCAGCCGATCAGACAGGTCTTGCGGCGGTCCCAGCCGAAGTTGTCCATGCAGGAGGCAATCAGGTTTTCGAACACCGCAATGACGGTGGAGAAGCTGGCGAACGTCATAAACAGGAAGAACAGTGTGCCCCAGATGCGGCCGCCGAGCATGTTGATAAACACACTGGGCAGCGTGATAAAGATGAGGCTGGGGCCGGCATCCGGCGAGATGCCGAAGGAGAAGCAAGCCGGGAAGATGATAAGCCCCGCGCAGATGGCCACAAAGGTGTCCAGCACGCAGATGCGCACGGCCTCACCGGTCAGGGTAAAGCGGCGGTCCATGTAGCTGCCGAAAATTTCCATGGCGGCAATGCCCAGGCTTAAAGTGAAGAAGGACTGGTTCATCGCGGCGGTGATGACGTTGCCAAGCCCCTGCTCGCAGGCGCGCTGCCAATCCGGCAGCAGGTAGAAGGCCAGGCCCTCCTTGACGCCGGGCAGCACAAAGCTGTGGGCAACCAGCACCAGAATCAGCACCAGCAGAGCGCCCATCATCCATTTGCCGATGCGCTCCAGACCGCCCTGCAGACCCTTTTGGCAGACGAGGAAGCCCAGCACGGTGATGACCACCATCCAAAGCACCTGCTCGCCGGGGTTGGCCAGCGCATCGCTGAACACCTGGGCCGAGGCGTCGGGGGTCAGGCCGGTGAAGCGGCCGGTCAAAAACTTAAAGAAGTAGTCCAGCATCCAGCCGGCTACCGTGGTGTAGTACATCATCAGCAGCGCACAGCCGATCATGCACACCCAGCCGTGCAGGTGCCACTTGGTGCCTTTCGGCTCCAGCGCTTTGTAGGCTTTTACCGCGCTGTTGTGCCCGGCGCGGCCCACGGCCAGCTCCATGGTAAGCACAGGCACGCCCATTAGCACCAAAAACAGCAGGTAGAACAGCACGAACACGCCGCCGCCGTTCTGCCCCGTTACCGTGGGAAAGCGCCACACGTTGCCAATGCCGACCGCACAGCCGGCGCTGACCAGGATAAAACCAAGGCGGGAAGCAAAGCCCTCCCGCTGTTTGCCAGAATCCATAAAAAGCCTCTTTTCTTGTGGTATTGCCGCATGGGTTTACAATAAAACACGCACCAGCTATTATACCTGTAATTTTGCAGGGTTGCAAGGCGTACACCCCGGTGTTATAATAAAAACAGCGAAAAAGTGAGAAAAGGAGAGCTTTTATGCTTCGTTTTGAATGTGATTACGGCGAAGGTGCTGCCCCCGCGGTGCTGGAACTGATGCAAAAGACCAACTTTGACCAGACCCCCGGCTATGGCGAGGACAGCTATTGCGCCGCCGCTGCGGACAAGATCCGCGCCCTGTGCGACGCCCCGGATGCCGCCGTGCACTTTTTTGTAGGTGCGACCCAGGCCAACCTGACGGTCATCGATGCAGCCCTCAAGCCCTGGCAGGGTGTGCTGTGCGCCGACAGCGGCCATATCCATGTACACGAGACCGGCGCAGTAGAAGCCACCGGCCACAAGTGCCTGGCCCTGCCCAATAAAAACGGCAAGATCACGGCACGGCAGATCCGCCACGCGGTGGAAGATCACCGCGCCAACGCCAGCCACGAGCATGAGGTGCAGCCCGGTATGGTCTACATCTCCAACCCCACCGAGGTGGGCACGCTCTACACCAAGGCCGAGCTGACCGACATCTCTGCCGCCTGCTATGAGCTGGGGCTGTACCTGTTTGTGGACGGCGCCCGCATGGCCTACGGCCTGATGAGCGAAGCCAACGACCTGACCCTGCAGGACTACGCCGCCCTGTGCGATGTGTTCTACCTGGGCGGCACCAAGTGCGGCGCACTGTTTGGCGAGGCCGTTGTTATCACCAACGACACGCTGAAAGAGGATTTCCGCTATGCCATCAAGCAGCACGGCGGCATGCTGGCCAAGGGCCGCCTGCTGGGTGAGCAGTTCCTGGCCCTGCTGGACGGCGAGGACGGCACAGGCAACAGCCTGTACTTTACCCTGGCTGCCGAGGCCGACCGCCAGGCTATGGCCATCCGCAAAGCCTTTGAGGAAAAGGGTGTGAAGCTGCTGCATGATTCCTACACGAACCAGCAGTTCTTTGTGCTGCCGGACGAATGGCACGAGGTCCTGAGCAAGGACTTTGCCATGACCCATATGGGCAAGCCCGACAAGACCCACACCGCCGTGCGCATCTGCACCAGCTGGGCCACCAAGGCCGAGAATGTGGAGACGCTGATCGAGGCAGTGAAGAAGCTGTAATACAGTGAAAGCCTCCCTCCCAAGGGGGGGGCAATGCACGGCGCAGCCATTTAAAAACAAAAGCTCCCGGACTTTTAATGTTCGGGAGCTTTTCTTATCATAAAAACAATTACTTCTGGATCCGCTTATCGCACTTGACGGCCAGCTTGGTGCCTGCGGTCTGCAAGATCTGCACCAGCACCACCAGCAGCGCCGTGGCGAAGAACTCCAGCACCACGTTAAAGCGGTAGTAGCCGTAATTGATGGCGATCTTGCCCAGGCCGCCGCCGCCGATGATACCGGCCATGGCACCGTAGCCCATGATGGTGGTGGCCGCAATGGTGATGTTGGCTACCAGGCTGGGCATGCTCTCAGGCACCATCACCTTGGTGATGATCTGCAAAGGTGTAGCGCCCATGCTCTGGGCGGCCTCGATAACGCCGGGGTCGACCTCGCGTATGCTGGTCTCGATCAGACGGGAGACGAACGGGAAGGACGCAATGACCAGCGGCACGATGGAAGCTACAGTGCCGATGGATGTGCCCACGATCAAACGGGACAGCGGGATGACGATAATCATCAGGATCAGGAACGGCACACTGCGCAGCAGGTTGATCAGGCCGTTCAGCAGCGCCATGACCCACTTGGGCAGCGGGCGGATGCCGTTGGGTTCGCCGGTGACCAGCAGCACGCCCAAAGGCAGGCCGATGACCAGCGCCAGCAGGGTGGCAACAACTGTGGACCAGACAGTCTCCCAGGTTTCAAACGGGATGGTGGGCAGGATCTGCAAAAAAGTCTGCCAATCTTTGCCTGCAAAAAATTCAGCCATCAGTTGTTCACCTCCTCATAGGTAATGCCGGGATAGTTCTTGATGTACGCCAGCGCGGCATCGGCGTGTTCGTCCTCGGGCAGGGCCAGCAGCATGCTGCCCAGCGTCTGGCCGTTGACGATGCGGGTGTCGGCACCCATGATGGAGACCAGGGCACCGCACTCGATGGCAAGGCTTGCCACCAGCGGCTTGTCGGTGGTCTGGGTGCCGCCGAAGGCAACGCGCACCAGCTTGTGGCCGGGCAGGTTCTCGGCTTTGGGGGCACCGGCAGGATACACCAGCCGCTTGGCGGCGGCGCTGGAGGGATGGCTGAAGATCGCCTGGACCTCGCCCTCCTCCACCACGGTGCCGTTGTCCAGGATGGCCACACGGTTGCAGACTTCCTCGACCACGCTCATCTGGTGGGTGATGATGACCACCGTGATGCCCAGCTCCTTGTTGATCTTGCGGATCAGTTCCAAAATTGCGTGGGTGGTGTTGGGGTCCAGGGCGCTGGTGGCTTCGTCGCACAGCAGCACCTTGGGGTCGGTAGCCAGCGCACGGGCAATGGCGATGCGCTGCTTCTGGCCGCCGGAAAGCTGGGCCGGGTAAGCTTCGGCCTTATCAGGCAGGCCGACCAGCTCCAGCAGCTCGCGGGCGCGGGCCTCGGCCTTTTCCTTGGGCACTTTGGCCAGCTCCATCGGGAACATGATGTTGCGCAGGCAGGTGCGCTGCATCAGCAGGTTGAACTGCTGGAAGATCATGGTGATCCCGCGGCGGGCGGCACGCAGCTCGGCTGCAGACAACTCCTGCATCTGGCGGCCGTTGACAACGACCTTGCCCTCGTCCGGGCGCTCCAGCATATTGATGCACCGCACCAGCGTGGACTTGCCGGCGCCGGACATGCCGATGATGCCGTAGATGTCGCCATCCTGAATGGTCAGGTTAATATCATTCAGCGCGACGACCGTACCGCCCTGCGTGGCAAAGCGTTTGGTCAGGTGTTGCAGTTCGATCATGGGTCTCTCCCCTTATTCTTTACAAAGATAGCGAATGGGCGGCAAAACCCATTCGCTATCAATTTTACACTACATCCCGGCAGGTTGCAAGGATTTTTAACTTTTTCATTAGAAGATAGGCACAACGGCACCGTCGTAGGTGTTGTTGATGAAGTCCTTGATGGTGTCGCTGGTCAGGGCAGCGTACAGGGCCTGGATGGCGGGGTCGTTCTCGTTGCCTCCCTTCACGACCAGAACGTTGGCGTAGGTCTGGGCAGCCTCAGAAGAAGCATCCTCGATGGCCAGGGCGTCGGTGCCGACGGAGAAGCCGGCCTCCATTGCGTAGTTGCCGTTGATGACGGCGAAGTCAACGTCGGCGACGGTGCGGGGCAGCTGAGCAGCCTCGATCTCCTCGATCTTGACATTGTGGGGGTTCTCCTCGATGTCGTTGACGGTAGCGGTCAGGCCAGCGCCGTCACGGACGGTGATGATGCCCTGGGCGGCCAGCAGCTGCAGGGCGCGGGCCTCGTTGGTGGTATCGTTGGGCACGGCGATGGTAGCGCCGTCAGCGATGTTCTCCAGGTCGTTGCTCTTGCCCGGGTAGATGCCGAACGGCTCGTAGTGGATGGCGCCGACGCTGACCAGATGGGTGCCGTTCTCCTCGTTGAAGCTCTCGAGGTAGGGGGTGTGCTGGAAGTAGTTGGCGTCGACCTCGCCACTCTCGGTGACCAGGTTGGGCTGGACGTAGTCGCTGAACTCGACAACTTCCAGGGTGATGCCCTGCTCGGCCAGGATGTCCTTGGCAGCGTTCAGGATCTCGGCATGGGGCGTGGGGGAAGCGGCAACCTTCAGGGTGGTGCCGGCCAGGTCGGTGGTCTCCTCAGAGGCGGCCTCGCTGGTGGAAGCAGCCTCGCTCTCGGCGGGGGTGGTGCTCTCAGCAGCGGAAGAGGAAGCGGAAGAACCGCAGGCGGCCAGGCTCAGGGCCAGGGTACCGGCCAGGGCAACAGAAATCAGCTTTTTCATAGTAGGTGTCTCCTTTTCATGTGTGTTTTCATGTGTGAATGTGTTGGTTCCGGCAGTTATGTCCCTCAACAAGTACAGCGGCACATTCGCACACCGGGCTGTTTGTAGATCGCAGTCATACAAGTTCCTCCCTCGGTTTTATCAAAGCGGTAAAGGCAGCAGGCTGCCACAAGAAAAAAGCAGGGCTCCGAATCGCTTCGGCGCCCTGCTGCATGCTACCCTTATGCGCCAGATTTTGCGCACGGGGAAACAGGCACAGACTGCCGAAGCAAGCTGCACATGCACATGCACATCATCATAGTGTTGCTGCGGCTCATGGTCGTGTACCCCTTTCCTCAAGATTTGCTCAGCACCCGGCTGGCTTTGATGTTTGCAGTATACGCCCCTTTTACGGGAATGTCAACACTTTCCCTGCACATTTATGCAGGAACGATACAATTTTGACAAATTACACAAACCCACCGGATTGACAGGTTATGGGCTTGCCAAATTCCTACAAAGATGCTATACTATAGTCACACAACTTGAAAGGGGAGACCCTGTATGAAATTCTCGACCCGTGACCGCTATGCCCTGCGGCTGATGGTGGAACTGGCCAACCGCGCCGGTGCCGATGCCCTTGTGCCGCTGAAAGAGATCAGCGACGCACAGCAGATCAGCTTAAAATATCTGGAGCAGATCGTGACCCCCCTGACCAAGGCCGGGCTGGTGCTTAGCGTGCGCGGTGCCCAGGGCGGCTACCGCCTGGCCCGCCCGGATACCGAGATCACTGCCGGCGAGATCCTGCGTGCGGTGGAAGGCGAGCTGACGGCTATCCCCTGCCTGGCCTCCAGCGTTGAGTGCCCCCGCCGGGGCCAGTGCCACACGCTGGATTTCTGGAGCGGGCTGAACGATCTTATCAACAAATATGTGGACGGCGTGACCCTGCACCAGCTGCGGAACCTGCCGGAAGAATAAGTGCGCCCAACGCCTCCCTCTGTGAGGGAGGTGGCCCGAAGGGCCGGAGGGAGAGAGCTTGCCCTTTATCCAAAGCTTCGAAGTGCGGAAAGGCTCTCTCCCCCACCTGCTTCGCAGGAGCCCCCTCGCAGAGGGGGCCAAAAGTAAATGCGCAATAAAAAGGCAAGTGCAATTGATCTGCACTTGCCTTTTGCTGTTATGTATTCTCGTTAGTTGTGTTGGCATTGTCTTCGCCGTCAGTTTCACCACCGCCGGTATCATTGCCGTTGGTGTCTGTACTTTCCGGAACAGAAGTGACTTCCGGCATGGGCGCAGGGCTGGGGGTAGGTGTGGGTTCCTGGGTCGGTTCAGGCGTAGGTGCTGGGGTAGCGGTCGGCTCAGGTGTCGGCGTCGGTGCCGCCGTCGGTTCCGGGGTCGGTGTGGGTGTTACTTCCACATACGTGCTCTCGCTCTCCGCTTCACTCTCCGACTCGGCTTCGTAGGTCTCGGTGCTGGTCACGACCGGCGTGGTATACGTCACCACGTCCTTTTCGCCGGTGTGCTTGGCAACTTTCGTCACGGTGGGGCGGTCATCCTCGGTAATGCAGCTGTGGGTGCGGATGTAGTCAAACAGCGCTTCCATAGCTGCACGGGTCAGATGGATGCCGTCGCTGGACTCCACATAGCCGCTCTTGGCGTAGCCGGTGGCGGAGTCCTTCAGCACCTCGGCGCTGTTCAGGAACTTCCAGCCCTTCTCTTTGCACATTTCGACGAGGGCCTTGTTGTACTCGTCCACCTGGGTCTGGGTCAGGCTCTGGTTGGAGTGCTGCTGCCCCAGCGGCGGAATGGCGTTGATGAGGATGTCCACACTGGGGTATGCCTCGACGATGCTCTCAATGCCAGTCTGGTAGTTTTTGACAAAATCAGCCGCCTTGTAGCTGGGGCTGAGGTCGTTGGTGCCAAAGGTGATGATGACCCGCTTGGGCTGCATGCCTGCCACAGCCTTGGCCATGGTGACGTAGCTGCCGGAGTTGTTCAGCTCCACGCAGGCGTAGGTGGCCAGGCTCTTGGCGCTCATGCCCACCGAGCCGATGGCGTTATCGTAGGTGCAGAAGTCGAACATGCGGTACATGCGGGCGGTATTGCTGTCGCCCAGGAAAAGCGTTTCGTCCACATAGGTCTGGCCCGCATCACTGCTTTCCGGCAGGATGGTGGCCGAGTAGGCCGTGGTGTCGATGGTGTTTTCCTCTTTATTGTAGCCGCTCTCGGTAATGATGGACTCAGGCTCTACGGCAGAGTCGGAAGCGGCGTCCTCGCTGCCTCCGAACCCGCCCACCAGGAAAAAGGCAACACCTACGCTGGCCAGCAGCATCAGGCTGCAAATGACCAGCACAATGTACATTTTTGCCCGGAGATCCAGCCGCATTTTTGGTTCTGATTGTTTCGTTTTGCCTGCCATTGGCTGATCCTTTCCGATAGGAGGTTGAATTTAAGGTAAAAACGCATACCTGCTATTGTACACCATTTCGGGCGCTTACGCTACCCTTTTCGCAATTTTTACAAATTTTCACAGATGCAGCCGCTTGGCGATCTCGCTGCGCAGGTCGCGCCCCTTAAAGATGACCAGCCCCAGAAAGGTCACCACGCTGATGATCAGGCAGTTGACCCAGGGGATGCTGTGGCCGTCGATGCGGCCGCGGTCGATGCGGAAAAACAGCAGGATATACGGCAAAAGCCCGACGCCGATGTTCATCAGCAGATACACCAGCGCGTTGGCGGTGAACCGGCTGTGGAGAAACGCAAAGATAAAATTACATACCAGCGTTACACTGCACAAGATCGGCACCACAAGGTCGAGACTATAGCCGGTATAGCCGGTGAACCAGTCGGTAAACACGATGAGCGCCGAGACGAGCAGCAGCAGGTTGAACACCAGCCGGGGACCGTTGTAGCGGCGGCGCAGAAGCACCCGCAGCACAGACAGCCCAGCCACGCCCCACACCAGTATCAGCAGGCTGAAATGCAGGTGGGCGGTGTCCAGCAGCAGGAAGTCGATCGCCCCAGCAACGACAGTCAGGGTAAGCACGACAAAAGCAACGATCTTATAAAACAGGCTGGCGCGGTGGATGCGCGGTGCCGTGGGCGGGAACCAGGGACTCCCCTGTTCCCCGTGCAGGCGGTTCTGGCACAGCGGGCAGTAGCCGGTGTCGCCGCCCACCTGGATATGACAATGCGGGCAGGTCTTCATTTCTCTACCTCCGTTGCATACAGCGTTACCTGCAGCCCGGCCTCGGCAAAGCCGCGGTAAAGCCGGCGCAATACGTTGGTGCTGCGGTGGGACGACGCCGTGCCCAGCACCAGATCATCCCCATAGGATGCCACACAGGTAAACAGTTCCTCGCAGCTGGAAAAGGCAGCGAACTGCTTGATGTACGGCTTCATCGCATCGGGCAGCGTGACGCGGCCCATGTTGGAGATGACCGCTGTGACGTGCTTTTTCTCCAGCGCGGTAAAGAACTTTACGGTCAGGTTTTTGACAACCAGCGGCACCGGGCGGATGCCGGGTACATGCTCCAGTTTTTCGTACTCGTCCATTTGTGCCTTGATGTTTTCGGGCAGCAAGGCTTCTTTCAGCTGGGCGTCAAAGGCGGCGGCCGCCGTCTGCATCGTGTCGGTCTCGGTCAGCGTCAGGATGACATAGACCGAATTGAAAAAGTTGCGGGCCGTCTCGCTGGGGTAGTAATTGCGCAGGTTGACCGGCAGACTGATGGCGATGGGCTTGCTGCGCTCCAGGGCGGGCATCTCAGCATAGATGGCCAGCATCAGCGAAGCGCCGAGATAGCTGGTCAGCGAAACGCCCAGCTCGTGGGCGCGGGCCAGCACCTCTTTGGTGCTTAAGTGTCCCTCAAAAAACTGCAGCTGGTCATACGGCAGGCGCTTGCCCCGCAGGTGGTAGGCATTGGGCAGTTTGGGGGCCTTGCCCTCCCGCTTGGTAGCACCGTAAAAATTGCGGAAACTATCCTGCTCCAGGGCAGCGGCAGAAGCGCTGTTGGGAGTGGGCACGTCCTGCATCTCGGCGGGGTGAACCAGCGCCAGATAGTTGCGGACGATGGACTTTAAAAACAGGAACCCGCCGTTGCCGTCGGTCAACGCATGGAACATCTCCAGATTGATGCGGCTGCCGAAATAGGTCACGCGGTAGATCAGCCGATTGCGGCGCTCCGGCACATACAGGGGTGCGCAGGGGGCTTTGTCCTCGGGGTGGCAGGTGGGCAGCTGGTCGGTGGATTCAAAATAGTGCCAGAATAAACCACGGTGCAGCGTTACCTGGAACTGTGGCCATTCCGGCGCAGTGACGCGCAGGGCTTCGTTCAGCAATTCTGGATCGATCTGCTCCTGCAAGGTGCAGGAGATGCGGAAGACCCGCGGGTCGCGGCGGGTATTGGTTGCCAGAAACACCTTGGCCACGTTATCAACTTTATACCATTCCTGGGCCATGGACAGCCCCTCCTTACATCATGCGCTGCACAAACCGTCCGGCAGACTCCATCGCTGCCACGGCACGGTGGATGGGCATTTGCTGGAACACGTGCCAGCACTCCGCGTACACTTCCAACACAGCGTAGCCGCCTGCCCTGTGGATGGCCTCGGCCAGCCGCTCACTGTCAGAGCGCAGAATTTCATTGGTGCCTACCTGTACCAGCGTGGGCGGCAGACCGCGCAGGTCGGCAAACAGCGGGCTGTAGCAGGGCTTGGCCCAGTCAGCATCAGGGCCGGTGTAGGCGGCGCGTACAGCTTCGATATATTCGTAGGTCAACATCGGGTCCAGCGCTTTGCAGCTTTTGTAGCTTTTGCCGCTGGCGGTCATGTCGGTCCAGGGGCTGAACAGCAGCAGCGCCCGCGGCTGGGCACGGCCCTGCTCCTTGAGCTTCAGGCAGAGTTCCAATGCCAAATTGCCGCCGGCAGAATCGCCCGCAACGACGATGTCCCGGGCACCGTAGCCCATGTACATCAGGTAGTCCCACATGGCCAGCGCGTCCTCAACGGCGGCAGGGTACGGATTTTCGGGCGCTAAACGGTATTCAAACGACAGCACGTCAAATCCTGTACAGAGTGCCAGCTTGCTGGCCAGGATGCGGGCATAGCCCAGCTGGCCGCAGGTGTAGCCGCCGCCGTGGCAGTACAGCACAGCGTGGTGTCGGTCATGGCCATGCTCTAGGCTGACCCACTCGGCGGGGATGTTGTTGACGCTGAGGGCATCGTTGCGGATGCCGATGGACGGCGTGACCAGCCGGGCAAACAATTCCTGCGCCGCGCGTTGGTGCTCCAGATCCTCCGGCGTGGTGGAGGTATGGTCGGTGGCGCTGTGTACGGCCTTGATGGCGCGCATCATCGGCCCCAGGTCGTCGGCGTTCTGCCCATGCTGGGGGATCAGCGTTTTGATGACGGCCTCCAACCGCAGGGACAGATCCTTCTTTTTTGGCATGGAAAATTCTCCTTACAGGCGGGCCAGCAGCCGCACCCACAGGGTGCGCAGCAGCGGCGGATGGGCGGCGGGCAGGCAGCAGAGCCGGTGGACTTTCTCCAGCGGCGGGAAGCTGCCCTTTTTGGCATAGCGGCGGTACAGCACGGCCAGCTGGCGGTCTTTGGCGGCACCGGGCAAATGCAAAATGCACACGGGGTCCAGTGTGTAGTTGGTGGAAACAAAGTAGAAACGTCCGCCCAGCCAGTAGCGGAACAGGTAGGCGTTGGCGGCACGCACGGGCTGCCCGGCCAGCAGGCTGCGGTAGGCGGCCCCGCACCAGATGGCTTCGTCGCCCTCCCGCGGCGTCAGGCCGATGGTCTGCAATTGGTTAAAGTATTGGCGGCAGAGTGCCATAAAATCGGCGAGCCGCGCCTTGCTGCCGGCCACCAGCTCGCCGCCAAAGTGGGTCAGCACATGGGGCGCACCCTGCGGCTCCACAGCATCGTAAGCTTTGCCGATGGCGGCGGTCATGCCCTGGCTGGCGGCGTGGGGCACCTGGTACATAAGGACGGCCTCGCCGCACTCCCGCCACAGATCATCCAGCGGATGCTGGGTGTAGGTATCCAGGTCCAGCATGGCGGCGTTGGCAAAGTCCTTATTTGCCAGCACCCATTCCATCGCGCAGAGCTTGTAGTAGGCCAGCGCCCAGTTGGTATCCGCCGGGACGCGGTAGCTGGTGAAGGGGCAGTCCCAAATTTCAATGCCCGCATTGGTAAGCTGACTGCGGTACGGCTCCTGCGGCGGGGCGTTGGTGACCAGCGCTACCGTGCAGGCGGGGTTGGCCAGCTTGGCACTGCAAAGGGCCACCACGGTGCAGCGGTCATACACAGCACGGCCCAGGTTGGCGGCATCGCCCTCGCGGTAGCCCTCCAGCGCTGCAAACGCGCCAAAGATCAGGTTTTGCATGGTGGCCCCTCCCGTTTTGTTAAATCACTATTTTATTTAGGAAATACCGCATAATTCTAAGTGCCGATACGGCGAGCGAGGTGCGGCAGATGCTAAG